>Ga0114999_10000010_pt1 | contig 250997 bp, 205 predicted proteins | sample ArcticOcean_MG_C_3_FD_89820 | JGI IMG/M metagenome (GOLD analysis project Ga0114999, IMG submission 89820) | Marine microbial communities from western Arctic Ocean - ArcticOcean_MG_CB8_126 | ecosystem: Environmental > Aquatic > Marine > Oceanic | place: Arctic Ocean: Canada Basin | collected...
AGCGGAGGGCACGGGACTTGAACCCGCAACCCCTTGCGGGGCACCTCATTTCCAATGAGGCCGCTAGCCAATTCGCTTACCCTCCGGGTGATCGATGCCCTGGTCGATCTAGTCCAGTACGCTGGTCTTGCTGATCAGCTGTATGAACTCGTCATTGGTCGCGAATCGTCCCAGCTGTTTGATCAGTTGCTCCATTGCATCCACATGGTGCATCGAGGCCAGTGTGCGGCGTAACATCGTGACCGCATGCAGCCTTTCCGGATCCAACAGCAGTTCCTCGCGACGGGTACCCGACTGGCTGATATCAATCGATGGCCAGACACGACGGTCAGACAGCTTGCGATCGAGCACCAGCTCCATGTTGCCCGTCCCCTTGAACTCCTGGAAGATCAACTCGTCCATCCGGCTGCCGGTATCGATCAAGGCAGTACCGACGACTGTCAGTGAGCCACCTTCCTCGAATGCCCGGGCGGTGGCAAACAGCTTCTTGGGTATATCCATCGCCTTGATGTCAACGCCGCCGGACATGGTCCGCCCGGTGTTGCCAACCCACTTGTTAAAGGCGCGGGCCAGCCGGGTGATCGAATCCATCAAGAGAAAAACGTCCTGTCCCATCTCGGTCAGCCGCTTACACCTCTCGACCACCAACTGGGACAAGCGGACATGACTCTCGACATCCTGATCCAGGCTGGAGGCGATCACCTCGCCATCCACACTGCGACGCATGTCGGTAACTTCTTCAGGTCGCTCGTCAATCAGCAGGACAACCAGCTTGACGTCCTTATGATTTTTCGAGATACCCTGGCTGATGTGCTGCAGCATGATCGTCTTGCCGGTCCGCGGGGGGGCAACAATCAGCGCTCGCTGACCTTTGCCCAAGGGGGACAAGAGATCGATCACGCGGTTTGTCAGCGGCTCGGGACCGACTTCCAGCTTAAGCCACTGTTCCGGGTTGATTGCCGTCATACTCTCAAAAGTCTTGACGTCGCTGTAATCGTCGGGTCGCATGCCGTCGATATCGACGAGTTCACGAAGTCGCGGTCCTTGCTGCTTGCGAGCATGCTGTACAAGTCCACGGACCATCACGCCCGGGCGTAGGCCGTAGCGCTCGATCATCGTGCCGGGCACAAAGGGATCGCTGCGTTCGCGACTGTAGTTATTGCGCGGGCTGCGCAGAAAACCGTAGCCATTTGGATGCATTTCCAGCAAACCAAAGGCGGCGTCGATTGTCCCGGACCCACTGTCCGGCAAATCACCTTCGCCTGCCCGCGGCACAAAGTCGCCTCCGCGTCGACGGCGCCGTCCGCGTCCATTGGAGCGCGATCGTCCTCCGCCTCCGCCTCCGCCGCCGCCGCCGCCACCGCCACCGCCACCGCCGCCAGATCGTGATCGATATCGCTTCTTAGCCATAAAACTTGTCTCTGCAGCCTCGCGTGAGTTTGACTCTGTCTACACATTCCACCAAACCAGTCGATTGCCAGTCGGCAATTCTTCGCCCGGTCAGTGGCGATCCTCCCGCGGCACGCGCACGTTCTCGCGGCTACCCTGGCAGATCCGCCATCTCCACGTCGCCGACCTTCGACAGCCTCACTGGACTGGCTACGGACCGGCGCCCGTGTTGGTTGTTGTCAGCCCCGCCACACTCATCTGAGCTACTGCTCGTTGGCTTCGTGCGGTGCCGTGTGTATCGCATACCCCTCGCAGGGGGACGTTCCTTAAGATCACTGTCGTTTTACGCTGCCTGGGATCGACAGCGAACACCCGCCATCCGTTGGTGGTGCGTGTTGCCAGACTCTTTCGCCAATTTCCAGCTTGCTCATTACGCTGAGCAGGTCCACTCGTGAGGGTGAACGAAAACCAACGAAGGACAATGCCCGAAGAAAAAAGCTGTGGGCACAAAGCGTCTGATTACGCTCGACAGAAACCACGTAATAAGTCGGATGATAACCAATCCAAGTTGCTTGTCAAGCGAATCCAGGCGTTTTTCGCTGGCTGGCAGAAACAGGCCCGAAAACCCTTTTCAACCGGAATAACCAGAATTTTTGGTACATCCCGCCAGCCTGCCGTTCCGATGAAAACGAACAAGCGACCAGACGCAGATTGCGACCCGGGGGGAGACACAGATCATGTTCGTTCATCGTACCATTTCACCGCTCTGGACAGGACTTTTCACCCTGGCCGTCCTGCTTGCTACCCCACTGGCAAGCAAGGCAGCCCCGCCGAGACTGGCATGGATGAGTAACATTGAAGCGGCGAAACAAGTCGCCGTGGCCCACAAAAAGCTGATCCTGGTCCACTTTTACTCCCCCAACGACTCGGTTTCCCAGCAGATGGACCAGCACGTCTTTAGCGACGCTGCTCTCACGGCCATGATTCAGCAGGCCTATGTGCCAGTCCGAATTGATGTGCAGAGTTCACCCCTTGAACGCCAGCAGTACCGTATCCGACGCTGGCCGACTGAACTGGTCCTAACAGCCTCTGGTGACGAGATCTTTCGGGGACGTAGCCTGACCAGCGCGGTGGACATGCTGGCACTACTGAGTTCACTCCGGCAAGGCCAGACAGCGGTGGCGACAGTTCCTCCAGCCATCTTCCAGAATACAACTCCTCACATTGTGCCGGCGCAATTCCAGCGACGTTCCAACAACCCCATGCCGGTTCCGCTGACAAAGTTACAACCGCCGGTTGTCGACTATGGTGTGCCGATATATGTCAAGGCAATGGCCGAAGTACCTGCGGCAGCCAGCCAACCTGTGCAGCTGGCAGGCCTGCCAGCGAGCGAGCCTGCGGTCACTGCCACGGCAGAGCCACAGCCGCTGCGGACGAGCCACCGGCATCAAACCGAGTTGGCGACCGTCCGCTGGATCACCCCGCAACGCTCAACCAATAGCGGAGACACTCGCCACCAGGCACGTACAGAACTGAATCCGCAGATCTTTCGACGCGATCCCCGGCTGCAAGTACCGCCCAAGCCGAAGCTCCCCAAGCAGACGACTACCAGCCTCCCGCAGCTCGGACTGGATGGTTTCTGCCCGGTCAGCCTGCGAGGCGATGCGCAACAGCAGGGCAGCTGGGTGGCCGGCGACCGGCAGCATGGTGTCGTGCATCGGGAACGCCTGTACCTTTTCGCTGGCTCCCGCGAACGTGATCTGTTCCTGCGGAATCCCGACCTCTATAGCCCTGTCATCTCCGGTTACGATCCGGTCATCCTGGCCGATCATCGCCAGTTGGCCAGCGGGCGGCGAGACTATGGTGTCGTCTTCCAGGGCCGTATTTACCTGTTCTCGAGCAGCGCTACGATGCAGCAATTCTGGCGAGCAGCTCGTCAGTACGCTGCCGTCGCGGACAACGCGATGAAGCAGGCTCGCTAACCTCGGATCAACTCAACCAGCGAGAATCCGCGGGCGATCAGCAGCCCTGCCAGCAGCATGGCGATGCCGAACAGGATCGTCAGCAACCGCACGATTCGCTCACCCAGCCGTGCTTGCAGGAAACGACGGAGCCACATCTGTCGAAACCACTCCCAGTCGGCCAGCATGGCAACGACGATCACGATACCGACAAGGCCGGCAATCAGGCCAACGAAAATATCCTGTGGGTTCACGGCGATAATTCCTGTTACCAGTCCGGTATGGTCGTTGGCGGCCGAGCAGGGTTACTCATCTGCTGCCGTTTCCCAACTCAGCGTCCGCTGCACAGCACGCCGCCAGCCAGCGATCAGTCTGTCGCGCGTGGCCGCTTCCATGGCGGGCTCAAACTGCTGCTGCAGCGCCCAGTTCTTCTCAATATCGGCTTGATTCTGCCAGAAACCGACCGCCAGGCCAGCCAGGTAGGCTGCTCCCAGCGCCGTTGTCTCAGCGACGACTGGTCGACGCACGACGGTATCGAGCAGGTCGGACTGGAATTGCATCAGGGTATTGTTGACGCTGGCCCCGCCATCCACCTTGAGCGTCTCCAGCTTGACTCCCAGATCCTGCTGCATCGCCTCCAGCAGCTCCAGCGACTGAAATGCCATCGACTCCACAGCGGCCCTGGCGATATGGGCAGCGGTGGTACCGCGGGTGATCCCGAAAATGGCACCCCGCGCCTCTGGATCCCAGTAGGGCGCGCCGAGTCCGACGAAGGCCGGCACCACGACCACGCCCTGGCTATCTTCGACTTGGCCAGCCAGGCTTTCAACCTCGTCTGAGGAGGCGATAATCCCCAGTCCATCACGCAGCCACTGCACGACGGCCCCGGCAATAAAGACAGAACCTTCCAGGCAATAGACGAGCTGATCACCAATTTGCCAGCCGATGGTCGTCAGCAGCTGATTCTTGGAAACGACTGGCGTATCCCCGGTATTCATCAACATGAAACAGCCGGTGCCATAGGTGTTCTTGGCATCCCCTTTATTAAAGCAGGCCTGTCCGAAGGTGGCAGCTTGCTGGTCACCAGCACAGCCCGCAATCGGAATCGCCGCGCCCAACAGACTCTCCTCGGTCTGGCCATAGACCTGGCTGGAGGGGACCACGCTGGGCAACATCTGGCGGGGCACATCGAGGATCTGCAGTAGTTCATCATCCCAGCTGAGGGTGTGAATATTGAACATCAAAGTCCGGCTGGCGTTACTGACATCGGTCAGGTGGCAGCGGCCAGCGGTCAAACGCCAGATCAGGAAGCTGTCCACCGTGCCGAAGAGAATCTCACCCGCTTCAGCCCGCTGGCGTAATTGCGGATCCTGGTCCAGCAGATACTTGACCTTGGTGCCGGAAAAATAGGCATCCAGCAGCAGGCCTGTCTTATCGCGGAAAACCTGTTCATGTCCAGCCTCGCGGAGCTGGTGACAGATATCGGCAGTCACCCGACTCTGCCAGACGATCGCATTGGCTACCGGGCGACCGGTCTCGCGCTCCCAGAGAATCGTCGTTTCTCGCTGGTTGGCGATGCCGATAGCGGCCACCTCGTGGGCGCTCACGCCAGCCTGGGCCAGCGTTTCTCGGGCCGTCTCCAGCTGGCTCTGCCAGATCGCCTCTGGATCGTGTTCAACATGACCCGGCTGGGGCAGGATCTGTTCGAATTCCTGCTGCGACGAAGCCACGGCAACTCCATCATGACCAAACAGGATAGCCCGACTGGACGTTGTTCCCTGGTCGAGTGCCAACACGTACTGGCTCATTCGGCCCCCTTTGTCAGCCCCTCGTCGCGGGGGTGAAAGCGGCTGATCAGCTGGTCATACACGACCACTCCGAGGACACCCCCCAGTAACGGTCCGACGATCGGCACCAGATACCAGGTATTGTTGGGAACCACAAACACCTGGCTCCCCCAGCCCGCCATCCAGGCAAACAGGCGGGGCGCGAAATCCCTGGCTGGATTGATCGCGTAACCGCAATTGGAGCCAAAACCGAGTCCGATCATGAACACGATACCTCCAATAGCAAGCGGTCCCAGGTTGCTAGCTGGGGCCATATTTCGCGAATCGGTTATGGCGCAGATACACAACAGCAATAGAGCGGTGGCGACAACTTGATCAAGAAAGCCGGACCAGTTAGAGAGCCTCGTGCCGTTGGCGAATTCACGCGGGTAGGTCGACCAGATGCCGCTGGTGAAGAGCTTGTGTCGCGGGCCCGGACGCGCCTGGCCGGCGGTTGCATCCAAGGCAGCGGTCCCCACCTCTGCCGCGACTGAACCCGCATCGTGCTCCTCGGCAGCGGCCATTTCTGCCAGGCTCGCCGACACCTCCGACTGGGTCTCAATTGCAACAATCGCCTCTCGGTAAACGGCGTAGATTGTCATCGAGGCGATGAAAGAGCCCAGCATCTGGGCGGCGATAAAGGGGACCACCTTGGCCCACGGCAACTCCCGCCGGAAGGCCATCGCCAGCGTCACGGCCGGATTGATATGCGCGCCGGTGATTCCACCAGCAACGTAGACACCCAGCAGGACAGCCAGGCCCCAGCCAATGTTGACAGAGAGAAAGTCGCCATGCGCGTACTGGGTCAGCGCCACGTGGCTGCCCCCAGCACCGGCTGACTGAATTGTGTTCGTCGACTGACCCAGCGTGACCTGGGCGTTGACCGCCAGACCGAACGCCATCAACACAAATGTGCCCAGTAATTCGGCAGAAAACTCGCGCTTGGAAGCACCTAACATGTTCGCTTCGGCTGACTCCAAAAAGCACCACGGATTACACGGTAGGGTCGTTTTAGTCCAATTCATGACGACTGGCCAGCACCAGCCTGCGGCGGTGCAGAGCAGGGCAGGCGAAAACTCCCTTTGTCGCCCGGCCCTGGCAGCTGTAAAATGACTCGGCAACAACACTTCCCTTTCCAGCAGGACCTGGTGGCGTCATGCGCATGCTTCGATCTGGTATCCTCCTGGGCCTGCTGCTGAGCGTGGCTGTCTGCGGACCGCTACTGGGGCAACAGGAACAGCCCGAGGAGATCAGCTGGTTAACCGGTTCGGCTGTCGACCGTCAGCTGCAACAGCCGCTCAAGGTGGTTTGGGAAGAAGTTCCACTGCGGCGGCTGCTGAAAAGCCTTTCCACGAGCACGCGCCTGGCCATCTTCCTGGACCGGCGCGTCGACCCGGGAAAGCTGATCAGCTTTGAAGCCAAGGGAGAGTCGATGGCGGCCGCCCTGCAGCTACTTACTTCTCAACACCAGCTGGGTTACTGCCTCGTCGACTCCACTCTGTACGTCGGCCCAGCCACGGTGACCAGCAGGCTGGCGACAGTCAGCGAGGTACTTTCCGATTTTCTCAATCAGCTGCCGGAACCGTGGCGGCGGCGCTGCGCTGCGCGACGGCCGCTGGCCTGGCCACGGCTCTCCAGTCCACGGGATCTGGTTGCCCAGCAATTGCAGCAGGCGATGATCACGCTGGCCAAACCACAATCGATTCCTCACGACCTCTGGGATGCCGGAGAACTACCGGCCATGCCACTGGCTCACCGACTGACAATCCTACTGGCTGGTTTTGACCGCGCCTTCACAATCCAGGGAGATCCGCCTCAATTGCAGCTGATACCGCTTCCCGAACAGGTCCAGCTGCAGCGGGTCTACAACAAGCAGGTCTCCAACGCCAACTTTAGCCGCCTGCTGGAGTTCTTTCCCGATCTCGAATTGACTCGCAGCGGCGACAAGCTGACCGCCGTTGGCCGACAGGAAGATCATCGCCAGCTGGCCCGGTTGCTGCGGGGAGAACAGGTGGCGACAGTAACATCCGACACAGGGGACAAGCGGTATCGACTCAAGGTCGACAATGCGCCGATCGAGCAGATCATCGCGGCGATCGCGCGGCAGGATGAACTCCAGGTCGATATCGACGAGGCGGCACGTGCTCGCTGGGACAAGATGATCCCGCTCGATGCACGCGACGTAACACGGGAAAAGCTACTTGAGCTGATTCTTTCCCCAGCCAAGCTGACTGGGCGAGTCGAGGGCAAGAAGCTGATTATTCGCTGTCAGCCGTAGGAGGCTCGCCGTCGAGAGCTTTCTGCAGGTTTTCACGAATCGAGGTTTCGATCCGACCACGAAAGGCCAGTGCCATGAAGGGCAACGTTCCCTTGACCGCGGCTTCTTCCTCGCCGACCGTCAACGTGCCAGCGATATCGAGCCCGAAGGTTGTCATCGAAAAAGTCAGCACAGGACCATCCCACTCGCCCTCCAGCCGACTCACCTGGTCGCCGTATTCCTCCCGCACATTATCCAGGAAAGACTTCAGCTTATCCGTGGCAACTTCGCTTCCCAGCTGATGGTCGACACTCGTGGCAAACTCCGGCATGGCTTATCCTCTTTTCTCGTGACGCAGAGATGCTGGGCTTAACCCAGAGCAGGCGATAGTGTAACAAAGTGTGAGCTGCAGCAGTCAGCTGTCAAGCTGCCAACGGACCTGGAATGATGAACCCCTCACCCCCACCAGAAAAGAGACGCTGGCCTCGCCGGCTGCTGGTCGTCACGCTGCTGCTGGCGATCATTGCTGCCGCTGGCTGGCGAATAACTTTTCCCGATCCGCAGACGGCATCGGTCGCCGGCTTGCGGCGCTGGCTGGTACTACGAGATCTTTCCCAACAGTCGGACGAGACCGTGCTGGCGCTGGTCGATCGACTGCAGGTCCTACTGCTTTCCGAGGACAGCACAGGGTCGATAGCCGAAGCGACAGACGCCCAGCTCAAGCGGCTCGGTGCTAATATCGATATCCTCAGCCATGCCTGGTTTCTCGCCCGGGCGCGCTATTACCAAACCCTGGATCGCACGCAGGGACTGAATTATCTCAGCGAACAAATAGATGCGGTTTTGGCCTGGGGGGAACTGGATGACCAGATCCAGACACAGCTGCGGATCGCCAACAAGGAACCGCCCGCGGCCAGTACCTTGCGGCTGCTGGACCAGATCGACAGCTGGGTTCAGAAGGAACCGGACAATCAAAGAAAACAGCTGGAAAACGCCCGCGCAGATGCCGTGCTCGTCTGGCTCGCGACCAGCGACCTGGAAGAATACGAGATGTCGGTGCGACGGGCTGTGGTCGAGCGGATTACGGTCGAACTGGAACTGGGCTCCGGTGACGCAGCTGATCGATTGCCATTGACCGATGCTCACAGGGCTCAGCTACTCGATAGTGCCTGGCTGCTGATGGAAGCCTGGTTCCAGAACCGGGCAGATGAATTCGTCGAGCTGCCGTTCGAAGAGCGAGCGAAGTTTATGGAGGATCAGCTGGACAAAGTCGCCAGCTGGCAGCTGGAGAAGATCCTGGCAACCGAGCCCGGCTCCGGTCTGCCCAATGGCGAGTTGCTGACTGTCGTCACTCAGTTGCTGGCACTGATTCCAGAATGGATTGAGCGAGCACCGGCAGATCAGCAGCAGCGACTGCAACACCTGGCAGATGAACTCAGGCATTCGCTGGCAGGCTACCTGCTACGCTCACTACCGAGCCTGCTGGAGGGCAACCTCGACCCCTAATCCGGCACCAGCTGGCTATCGTCAAACGAGCGGCGATCCTGTGGGTGCCAGAGCGGCAACCCCTGCTGCACTCGTTCACTGAGCACGTCCACTTTTTCATCAGTTCCCGGCAGGGCACCAGTCGACTCATACTCGATATCAGACTGGTCGCCCGGATCAAAATCCCAGTTCCCCTGTTTGATCGCCTCAAGAACTGAATATGGCATATCACATCTCCTGACTGTGATGACGGGACTGGGATTTGATAATGAGACAGGGTGGACAGCGTTCCTCGCCGGCCACAGCCGCTTCATCATGCGGCCAGGTTGCTCCGAGTATTGGAGTGGCGGCACGCGATGTCAAGCGACTGCTGTCGAGATTTCAAATGAAGTAGCAACTCGCTACTGGCTGAGCAAGGAGCAGGGCAGGTCGGCAGGACTGAGCCGAGCAAGTTGCTGAGCTAGCTGACTCACTCGCCGAGGGTCGACAGCTGTCGTGCGATCGCCTCGACAGACCGCCCCGCGGACTGCCAGCAGATCGACACGGTCGAGCGGAAGACGCGGAAGCAGTTCGGCCTCGAGCGAGCCCGCCAGTACTGTCAGCATGCCAGCCTGGGCAACCTCGTCGAGGTGGCCGAGCAGCCGCTGCTCCGTCCAGTGCTCAAGCAAACTACCCGCACGCTTGTCAAACGTATCGACTAACACCGCCTGGCAGCCAAGCTCGGCCGCCAGGGCCACAATCCGCTGGGCTGCCGGCGCTTCGGCTCGCTGCTCGTCAGCATAGACCACAGCGACGGGCCGAACGGCAGCTGGCAAGCTGGCGATGGCCTGCTCCCAGCGGGCCTCCCAGTCCGGCTGACGAACACATCCGGCCAAACCCAGCTTGGCAAAAAAAATCCCGGCCGGCAGCTCGGCCAGTCTGTCTGTCAGCAGGCTGTCGGCAAGTTCACCAAGTGCCACGCTGACCGGCAGTCGCTGATCAACCAAACGGACCACATTCCGCCAGCATGCGGGCGTGGCAGCACCGAGCGACCCGTGCAGCGGTTCCTTGATATCAATCACATCCGCACCGCCCCGCAGGGCAGCAGCCGCTTCCCGGGTATCGCGCACGCTGACCAACAAGCCTGTCATGGCTGATCCTCCTCGGCACCAGCCAATTCCCTCTGCACGTCGACCAGGCGGTGATTCAGTCGCTGGATAAGTTCGGCTGTTATCGGCTCGCACCAGGTGCCGCGGACGGTAATGTAACCACCGCACCACTGACCGAGCATGGTCTTGACCGGTCGCTGATGCCAATCCAGAGCTCGTTCGGCTATCCGTACCACCACGGTGCTGGTCTCGGGTCCGTCGGCAATCTGCTGTTCGGAGCGACCGGCAATCATGCTGGCTGCCTGCCCGCGAAAGAAGACTTCCACATATTCAATCGGCACTCGCTGGCCAGCGGGAGATCCCAGGTACAGCAACAACTCGGCATTGCGAAAAGCAATCCGTGGCTGGCTGGCAAGGTACAGCAGCGAGCAGATGGCCAGCAGGCTGAAGCAGCTGATCAGGCCCGCCACGACCCGCCAGTGGACGGTCTCGAGCAGGTAGAAAGCGAGTCCTGCGGCAACAGCCATCAGCAGCGGGAAAACAAGGACCATTGCAAAGGCCCTCTTGTTGGAAGCCAGCCAGATTTCCTTCATCGCTCTCACCACCCCAGCAGGCCAGTTAGCCTGGATTTTCTTTCTCCAGTGGCTGCACGGCCAAAGGATGCTCGGCCAGAGGATCTGCGACATGGACAGCAATCCTGCCGGCCAGCACATCATCCAGCAGGTCGCCGACCAGTTCCTTGCGCCAGCCTGTGGCCAGCTTCGGCGGCTCGCGGCCCTCCGCTGCAGGATCCAGACGGTGCGCGACGAGGGCACGAATATCCTGCATCGAGGCAACAAGATTGGGAGCCAACTTGGCCTGCCGACAATGGGCATTCAGAGCTGCGGAAAGGAACTGGCAGAGGGAGGCACGCTGGGGCGCCGAGTTTCCCTGGGCCAGCTGCGGACACTCCTCATCCGGCAGCTTCAGTGCGCGATCGATCGCCTCGGAGATGCCCTCCATGTGATTCTGCAGGTGACGATGGTGCATGCCACGGATCGCCTTGATTTGCTTGATGTTGGCTTGTCGGCGCCGCGCCAACTCAGTCAACAGATCGTCCCGCAAGACTCGCCGCGGCAAACGATCCTGGCTGCGTGCCAGCTCGTCTCGCCAGCGCCATAACTCCCGTACGATGGCCAGGCTGCGGCGTCCCAGTGAGCCGATGCCGGATACCGACCGCCAACGCTCCGACTCGTAGGCCAGCCTTACCTGCTCCAGCCACTGCTCCATTTCCTGGTCAAACCAGTGGCGACGGTTGAGCTTGTCCAGGCGGCCAGTCAGTTCATCGTAAAGTGACTCGAGGTGTTCCACGTCCTGGACTGCATAGTCCAGCTGGCGATCGCTGAGAGGTCGGTGACGCCAATTGGTGCGGGTCTCGCCCTTGTCAATCGATACTCGTAGCAATCGCGATGTGAGAGTGCGGTAGGCGGCGGGGAACTCAAGACCAATCATGCCAGCAGCCAACTGGACATCAAACCAGCGGCTGGGAACGGTGCCCACGGCCGAATGGCAGAAGCGGAATTCCTCGCGGCCGGAATGAACCAGCGTGATGTGGTCCCCTCCCACAAGTTCTTCCCAGAAAGGGGTCACGTCGCCGAGGCTCAAGGGGTCGACCAGGTAACGATCCGAGCCGGCTGAGACCTGCAGCAGGCAGAGCTCGGGCTGGTAGTTGTCCTCGGAAATAAACTCCGTGTCAAAACCGATGATCGAGCAACTGGAGAGCCGCTCACACATCTTCAAGAGCTCGGCTTTCTCGGTAATGAACTGAAACGACACGCACAGACTCCAGGCCGGATAGGGACTACCCCGCATCTTAGGAGACAGCAGGACAGCGAGATAGATGTGCGCCAGCGGTTAGGGGCCCGTCGTTCGCCTTAAGCAGGATCGCCAGCAGTTATCGCTCTCTGCTGGCTGCGGCAGTCGCCACTTCAGAGACAAACCATGTCATCTCCTCTTGAACCAGTTGGGTTTGTGGAGCCTCTGACTGGACGAGTACGCGGAACTTGTGGCGACCAACAGTATTCGCCTGGGCGTGAATTTTCAGCGTCACCCGTTCGCCCGGCTGAATCACCGCGATCGGTGCAAACAAGACCTGGCCCGGGACCAATTCCGCTTCGCCACCAACCACTTTGACTGGCTCCACACCATGACCGAATTGCCCGATCACAGAAACATTTCGTGCCGCTCGAGTTCCGCGGTTGACGATCTGCAGCTCATACACTGCCAGTTGCGACAAACGCTGGGGACCCTGGGGGTCGTTGACCAACAGTTTCAAGTCGGCGATACCCTGCACACGTGTGGTCACTGAATCCGCCGTCGGATCAACTCCGTTGCCCGACAGCCGCACATGCAGCGGATGGTTGCCAGCACGCGAATAGAGGCATTCAAACTGGAATGCCCGGCGAGCTCCTGGGGCCACGTCCCCGATCGACCAGGCGATCGTGTTGTCCCTGCGGTTACTGTCCCCACCAAGCAATCTGGCACCCAGTGGCAGGGTGGCATGGACGGCAGTATCCTCGGCGACAGCGTCTCCGCGGTTGAAGATCTCAACCCGGTAGCGAGCTGGCGCGCCAGCAAAACAACTCTCCGGGCCCTGCACAGTGACCACCAACTCAGGTCGACGAACCAGCACTTCCTGCTTGGACTGGACTGTCTGCAATCCCTGCCCACTGGCGAAGGCCGTGATCTGAAGCTGGCCAGCTCGGTCGGCATTCAATTCAATTTCCATCCGACGTGTTTCGCCCGCTGCCAGTGTGCCGATCACCTGCCGCGCGTTGCCCGGCTCAAGCTGTACGGACACATTGTGCGCAGCACCGTTGCCCGGATTGCTCAGGCGAATCGTGTAAAGTCGTGTCTGGCCCAGCACCATTTCAGCCGGGCCATCAATGTCCAGGTTCAATTCTGGCTGCACGACCCGCACCGGTGTCGAGAGCGCCGAGGGCCGTATCGACCACTCCAATTGAAAGTCAAACGACTTGTTCTGCTGTGGCACCAGCGTCAGTGTCCAGTGCTGCACTCCGCCAGCAGGCAGACCTGGCAGCTGCCAGGTGATGAGGCGACTTTCACCCTTGAATTCTCCGCGGTCGATGTCTCCAGCACTTACTTTACTGTCCGACAACTCCATCCAGCTGGGTAATTCCGTCCGCAGGAAGACCGGACCACAGGAACGGTTGTCCCGGTTGGTTACACGAACCTGCCAGCGGGCCGCGCTGCCAACCTGCAAGAGGGGCGGTCCAATCGTCTCAACAACAATGTCGGGTGCCTGGCTGACGGCAGTCGTGGCTCCGCCCAGCAACGCGCTACCAGCAACCGAGCTGTTGATCGAGCCTGCTGGCATCACAGGCGAGAGCCCGCCCGGGGGCAGGGACCGTACGTCGTCGTAATTATCAAGCGGCCTGATAATTGGAGCGTCGCTCGCCGGTAAGTAGGGCGGCGCTGGTTCCGCCGTCAACGAGTTCCCTGGTGAAAGCTGGGGACCGGTCACTGTCGTCGGCAGGGCCTGCGCTGAAGGCAACTGGAGTGCTGCAGGGGGATCGGCCTGGTAGGCTGGCAAGGCAGTCGGTTGTGTCGGCACAACGTATCCAGACGCCTCGCCCTGGGCTGGCAGCGGTTCAGCTGGCAACTGTGCTGGCACAAGGTAGGCGGTTCCGCCCCCGGCGGCCTGGGGTTCTGACGATTGAGCACGGAAGGTTGATGCCCGCTCGTCAGGCCGTAACACAGATACCGGATTGCCAGCCGACAGACGATATCCACCCTCCACACTACCGCGCGAGGCGGAGATTATCGAGGTTTCGGACGATCGTTCCTGGGCCCTGACTTCTGCGATCAGGCCTATGCCAAGGATCACTGTGAGAATGGCGGAAATCGTGCGGGGCATGCAAACAACTCCTCGGCTTGTGTGACCGGATGTTCAGTGGGAAAATAGTCTGTAACGCCAGCTGTCCGGAGTGATGGACATATCGCTATCGGCCAATTCGCCCCTGCGGATTAAGGAAACTTTGCCGGTATTTCCAAACAGGCAAGACAGGTAAAGAGGGTAAACACCGAAAGAGGTCGAAATGAATGATTCCCGACTACAGCAGGTCGAGCAGATGCTGGCCGACGATCCCCAGGACACATTCTTGCGTTATGCATATGCCCTGGAATTACAGAAAGCGGACCGCAGCGATGAGTGCCTCGACCGCTTGACCGATCTGATGGCAGACCAACCACCTCACGTCCCCTCGTTTTTCATGGCCGCACAACAGCTGGTCGTGGCCGGCGAAACCGGGCAGGCACGAGAGTTGCTTGAGCAGGGCATTCAACATGCCCAGCAGCAGGGTAACCTGCACGCCGCGGCAGAAATGGGGGAGTTGCTTGCCAGCCTGCCGAGTGAGGAGATCTAAGCTCGGCCGCGGCAGACGCGACGAGGAGATTTCGTCAGCTGGCAGGTAGACCAGACAATCCAGGTCGACGTGCTGAGCAGACTGGCTGTTGACTACTTGCAGCCCTGGTCGCAACTGGTCATCATCGTAGCACGATTCAGACAACACGCTGGCAGCATCAGCGGGAAACGCATTCATGGCCCAGACAGCCAGCCCGACGACGGATACCACAGCCTGGCATCAGCTGGCCGACGAGGTACTCAGCGGCCACACGCTGAGCACGGAGCAAGCACTTGGGATCATGCGCTGCCCAGACGACCAGCTGCTGAATCTACTCGCTGCCAGCTACCAGATTCGCCAGCACTATTTCGGCAACAAAGTTCAGCTCTACTTCCTGATGAACGCCAAAAGCGGCCTCTGTCCGGAAGATTGCGGCTACTGTTCCCAATCCAAGGTCTCAACCGCTGAGGTTCCCAAGTACAACATCCTCAATCGGGAGAAGTTACTGGAGGGAGCCGAGCTGGCCGACCAGCAGAATGCCGGCACCTACTGCCTGGTAATCTCTGCCCGGGGACCGAGTGAACGGGAACTGGCGGCCGTCGAAGCGATCGTGCCGGAGATCAAGCAGCGGCACGATCTACGAATCTGTGCCTGCCTCGGCCTGCTCGACGACGAGCAAGCTGACCGACTCAAGCGGGCGGGCGTCGACCGGGTCAATCACAATCTCAACACCAGCCGCCAGTTCTACGAGCAGATCTGCACAACTCACAGCTTCCAGGACCGACTCGATACACTCCGTTCGGTCCGCCAGGCAGGCATGGAGATCTGCTGCGGCGGGATCATCGGCATGGGAGAATCCGACGAGGATGTGGTCTCCATGGCGCTCGAGTTAAGACAGCTGGAGGTCGCTTCCATTCCGCTCAACTTCCTCAATCCGATTGAGGGCACACCACTGCAAGACGAGGGCAAGCTAAGCCCGCAGTACTGCCTCAAGGCACTTGCCATGTTCCGCTTCACCAACCCGGATTGCGAGTTGAGAATTGCCGGCGGGCGAGAACTGCAACTGGGCAGCATGCAGCCGCTCGGTCTCTATCCAGCCAACTCGCTGTTTGTCGGCGATTACCTCACCACGGCCGGCCAGCCCCCCGCAGAAGACCTGCAGATGATACGAGAACTGGGGATGGAAGTAGCGGGAGAAGCGGTCAGTGGCTAGAGGCCGCTGGGGATCTTGATCAGGCTGCCAGACGGCTTCTCAGCATCGCCGCTGCCGAACAGCGTGATATAGGCAGCTCCCTCATCGTCGAACGTGATGGCCGACGGTTTATCGAGCGTCAGCAATCGCCGTGCTTCCACAGCCAGCGGATTGTCGCGATTCGCAACCAGCTGAAACAGGCCTCCCTGGTCTGTCGCCATCCAGGCAAAGTCGATGGCGTAGAGCCGACCGCTGGGGGCAAACGCCAGTCCGGTAATGTCGTGCAAGCCGGTGGTATATTTTGCCAGCAGCTTGCCGCCGCTGGGTTCATAAAAACAGAGCAGGCTATCATTGGCCACGTCGATCTCACCCAGTTGTCCGACCACCAGGCTTCCATCCTTGGCGGCCGTAACTGCCCCAGGAGCATCCACGCCGGTAAGTTCACGACTGGCAATCGCCCGCTCCAGTGGACCCACCTTGTCTCCCTCCACAGCTGCCCTGGCAATCCAGCCCTTGCTGTCATCTCCATTGCAGCTGACGTAAAGAGCACCCTGGATGTAGACCACGCCGTGGAAATTACCCTCTCCCTTGAGCTGATCCAGGGCCGGCAGCGCGAGACCGGCCAACATCTCGCTGGCCTCAATTGTTCCCTCGGCCGGCAACTTATAGACCCGCAGCAATTCCTCGCCATCGGGCAATCCGCCGCCGCCAACAACCAGCCGGTCCTTATCGAGGAAAGTCAGGCCAAGCGGTCCGACCGCATAACTCGGTTCCTTCCCGTAGCTATCCAACGGAAAACCCTGGATCACCACCTCGGCCTTGCCCTCCACCACGCGCACCACACGACCCGTTCCGCTATCGGCGACGAAGACGATACCGGTTTCCGGTTGCACGGCAACTCCACTGGGATTCGTTAGTCCACTAAGCAGAGTCTCGCTGGCTGGTTCCTGTGCCAGCAGGCAGGTGGACATCGAGAGGCCAGCCAGTGTGGTCAGGATGGAGCGCATTATCATGAATCATCTCCGCTGCCGTGGGCAGCTGGTTATGCTTGGTCAGGCACCGCGAGCCGCTTCATAGTCAGTAATCCGCTGCTCCTGCTGCAGTGTCAGAGAGATATCATCCAGCCCATGCAGCAGGGAATGGCGGCGAGAATCATCGACTTCAAAAGCAACGTCCAGCCCCACGGAATCTCGCAGCTGGTAGTTCTCCAGGTCGACGGTCAGCTGGTAGTCACCCAGCTCCGCACGCTGCATCAACTGATCCACAACGGACTCTTCAGCCACGACTGGCAGCAGGCCGTTCTTGAAGCAGTTATTGTAGAAGATGTCAGCAAACGAGGGTGCGATCACGCTGCGGATACCATAATCCGCGAGTGCCCAGACGGCATGTTCCCGGCTGGAGCCGCAGCCAAAATTCTGGCGAGCCAGCAGAACCGAGCAGCCCGCGGCGGCCGGCCTGTTCAACTCAAAGTCCGGATTGGGGTTACCTTCCGGATCGAGCCGCCAGTCAAAAAACAGGAACTGCCCAAACCCACTCCGCTGAATCCGCTTGAGAAACTGCTTGGGAATGATCTGGTCGGTATCGACGTTGGCCCGGTCCATTGCCACGGCCAGGCCAGTGTGAACGGTAAAGGACTGCATCAGGCGTGCCTCTCGTTTGTTTACTGAAAGTCCCACTCACGAACGTCCACAAAGCAGCCGCGGATGGCGGCTGCAGCAGCCATTTCCGGCGAGACCAGGTGGGTCCGGCCGTCCTTGCCCTGTCGACCCTCGAAATTCCTGTTGCTGGTCGACGCGCACCGCTCGCCCGGTTCCAGCTTGTCTGGATTCATCGCCAGGCACATGCTACAGCCCGCCTCACGCCACTCGAAGCCGGCGTCCTGGAAGACTGTATCGATACCCTCATCCTCTGCCTGTCTCTTGACCAGGCCGCTGCCTGGCACCACCATCGCCTGCACATCCGCACTGATCTGGTACCCCTTCAGGACCTGCGCGGCGGCCCGCAGATCCTCAATTCGGGAATTGGTACAGGATCCAATGAAAACTCGGTCGATCGCCAGGTCCTGCAATGGCTTGCCCGGATCGAGACCCATATAGGCGAGCGCACTTTCCATGCCTCGCCGCTCGGTGTCATCCTCGCAGGCGGCGGGGTCCGGCACACAGTCGGTGATGGGTGCCACCTGTCCGGGATTGGTCCCCCAGGTCACTTGCGGCGCAATATCAGCTGCCGCATAGGAATGTTCTGCATCAAAGCTGGCCGCCTCGTCGCTTGGCAACTGTTCCCATTGCCGGATCGCTGCCGCCATATCGGCTGGCGCCTGCTGTCGACCCTGGAGGTATTCGAACGTTGTCGCATCTGGAGCAATCATGCCAGCCCGGGCGCCGGCCTCGATGGCCATGTTGCAGACGGTCATCCGCCGCTCCATCGACAGGTCACGGAAAACGCTGCCAGAAAACTCGATCACATATCCCGACCCGCCAGCTGTACCAAGCTTGCCGATCAGGTAGAGGATCACATCCTTGGCAGTCACGCCGGCGCCAAGTTGGCCGTCAACATTCAGCCGCATCGTGCGCGGCTTGTACTGCAACAGCGTCTGGGTCGCCAGCACATGCTCCACCTCGCTGGTACCAATCCCGAAGGCCAGCGATCCGAAGGCCCCGTGGGTCGCGGTATGGCTGTCCCCACAGACGATTGTCATGCCGGGCTGGGTGTAGCCCATCTCGGGGCCGATAACGTGCACGATCCCCTGGTTTGGGCTATCGAGGTCATAGAGCTGAACGTCAAATTCACGGCAATTCTCACGCAATGTGTCGACCTGGATACGTGAGATCTCGTCGGCGATCGGCAGGGATCGATTAACAGTCGGGACGTTGTGATCAGGCGTGGCAATTGTCAGTTCTGGTCGTCTCACCGAGCGGCCAGCCAGCCGCAGTCCCTCGAATGCCTGTGGGCTGGTCACCTCGTGGACGAGGTGCAGATCAATGTAGAGGATAGCCTGCTCTCCCTCGGGCTGGTGGACCACGTGCTTGTCCCAGATCTTCTGGAACATGGTGCGCGGCGCCTGCCCACCCGCTTGATTGCCTTCCGTCACAGCACTCTCCCTTTCCAACAAGAACCAGCAGCTGCCGGCGACATTCCGCCTGCCGGTGGTTACCAGCATAGCCGAAGCTGCCGGAGCCGGACAACGACGCCTTACTCGCTGACCGGAATCCCCTCGATCTCGTAATACTGCCCATACCACTGTAGGAATGCCCGCAGGCCATCCTGCAGCGTTGTCTGCGGTTGATAATCAATTGCCTGTTGCAGGGCCGACGAGTCGGCGGCAGTCTCCACCACGTCACCCGGCTGAAGTGGCTCCAGCTGTCGCTCGGCGCTCCGACCCAGCAGGGTCTCCAGCAGCTTCACAAAGCAGGACAGTTTGACCGACTTGGAGGTTCCCAGGTTGTAGATACGATAGGGAGCCTGGCTGCTGGCAGGATTCGGTGAATCGGCCTGCCAGCTTGGATCCGGGGCAGGGGGCTGGTCCAGCAGCCGTACAATTCCCTCCACCACGTCATCCACAAAAGTGAAGCTGCGTCGCATCTGCCCCTGGTTGAACAGCTGGATCGGCTGGCCCTCGAGGATGGCCCGTGTGAACAGGAAAGCGGCCATGTCGGGGCGTCCCCAGGGACCATAGACGGTAAACAGCCGCAGCCCGGTGGTGGGAATCCCGAACAGGTGGCTGTAGCTATGGGCCATCAGCTCATTGGCTTTCTTCGTCGCTCCGTACAGGCTGACCGGGTGATTGACCGGATCAGCAACTGAAAACGGCAGACTCGTATTAGCGCCGTAAACACTGCTGCTGGACGCATAGATCAGATGCTCGATGCCATGCTGGCGACAGCCTTCCAGCAGGTTGGAAAAGCCAATCAGGTTGCTTTCGATATAGCTGGCTGGGTGATCAAGTGAGTAGCGGACACCGGCCTGGGCCGCCATGTGAACGACCCGAGAGCAGCTCTGCGCCGAAAACAGCTCGTTCACTGCCGCGGCGTCTGCCAGGTTCAGCTGAGTGAATTCAAAACCGTCTCGATCATTCAGCTGAGCCAGCCGATCCCTCTTGAGCTGGGGATCGTAGTAGTCATTAAGGCTATCGACGCCGACCACCTGCAGGCCGCTATCGAGCAGCCGCTGGGCGACATGAAATCCGATAAAACCGGCTGCGCCGGTTACGAGGATAGCTGACATGAGGTTCGTTGCCGAATTGGCCAGGGGGGATGGGGCTGAGCGGAGAGGACCAATGTTATATTGGCATAAACGAGATGCCCGAGACAGGGACTGCGGCCATGCTTTTTCCCGGTCGCCACATTCCCAGCTGGATCTACCTGGGCCGAGGAGAAACTCGTGAACATCGCTGGTAACAACTCCCAACAGCTCGCCGCGTCGATCCAGGATCAGACCGCCGTGATCGGCGTGGTCGGACTGGGTTACGTCGGCTTACCGCTGGCCCAGACCTTTCTGAATCACGGATTCCGTTGCCTCGGTTTCGACATCGACAAGAAAAAAACAGCCCTTATCCAGGCGGGCGAGAGTTATATCAAGCACATCGATAGCGAGTGGATCGCCGCACAGGTTGCCACAGGTCAGCTACAGGCGACCAGCCAGATGGATCGCCTGGCCGAAGCGGATGCGGTCTTGATCTGTGTCCCCACTCCGTTAACGGCAGACCGCCAGCCAGATCTCAGCTACGTACGGGCGACGAGCGAGCAGTTGGCTACTGTCTTGCGACCGGGTCAGCTGGTCGTGCTGGAGAGCACAACCTATCCCGGCACAACACGGGACGTCGTGCTGCCGATCCTGCAGTCGTCGGGCCTCGCTTTGGGCAGCGACTTTTTCCTCGCCTACAGCCCCGAACGAGAAGACCCAGGCAACGAAAAGTTCACCGCCGGCAGCATACCGAAGGTGGTCGGTGGCATGGACAGTATCAGCCTGCAGCTCGCCGATGAGCTCTACAGCCAAGTGGTTGTCCAGACTGTGCCAGTCTCCAGCTGCGAGGTGGCCGAGGCTTGCAAGATCCTGGAAAACACCTATCGCTCGGTCAATATCGCGATGGTCAACGAGATGAAATTATTGATGGATGCAATCGGCATCGATGTCTGGGAAGTAATTGAGGCGGCCAGCACCAAGCCCTTTGGCTTCCAGCCCTTTTACCCCGGCCCGGGACTTGGTGGACACTGTATTCCGATCGACCCTTTCTATCTCAGCTGGCTCGCCAGGCAACATTCCATGGAAGCTCGTTTCATCGAGCTGGCCGGCGAAGTCAACTCCAGCATGCCGGCACACGTTGTCGGGCAGATCCAGCGGGCACTTGAGGCCAGCGGTAGGGCGCTGGCGGGTGCCAGGGTGGGCATCCTCGGGGTGGCCTACAAGCCCAACGTCGATGACCCCCGCGAGAGTCCAGCTTTCCGCCTGCTGGAATTGCTGGAAGCAGCAGCTGCCGAGCTCAGCTACAATGACCCCTACATTCCCCAGCTGCCACAGATGCGAAGTTTCCAGGTACCGCAGTTGAGCAGCCAGCCGTTGACCAGGGAGTATCTCTCGTCGCTCGATTGCCTGGTGGTGGTGACGGACCACGATCAATACGACTGGGAGTTCATCGCCACGCACGCGCCGTTGATTATCGACACGCGCAATGCACTCAAGGATCAGCCGCACGCAGCAGGCAAGACCTGGAAAGCCTGAATCCCAGCTCAGGCAGCGGCCCGCCGCTCGACACTCACGTCAGCGGCCAGGTGAGCAAGTTCACCAATGTCCATGTGGCGGAAAGCAAGTCCCTGGCGGCTGCGTTCTTCCACCAGCACAATAGAATCCTGGCGCAGCATGCGGGGCAGATAGAACCAGGCCTGGCGAAGAATCGCCTTTTCATGACCCGCCGACACGATCACCAGGTCGGTGCCGGCCAGTCGGTTGGCACAATGGGCCAATCCTCGGAAGGGATCTCCCGGTACCAGTGAGAGTCGCTCAACCAGCGGCCGCAGCATGCGGTGGGCCTGCCGGCAACTCAGCCCCGCCAGCTGACTGGGGCGATCTTCAAACAGGTCGATGCCTGCAAAGGCGATGCCGTCGTCGGGGCGGTAGCGAGCAGCCATTCGCAGCAGGGTTGCTGTGCGTTGCCCGTCGCCGAGGCCAATCTGGACAATCTGTCGTGGTCGCTTGTTGTGAATCACGCTGTACAGCAGACGGTCGCCGCGAGGCGAACGAAACCACTGATGACAAAAGTACTTGAGCAATTGCATGAGACTCACCAGGAACAAGCCAGAGGGCACCGTACCGATCGAAAAGTCGACTCTGCAGTTAATTCATCGGCCAGCGATTTACTGGATATGGAGGCGAACTGCTGCTGTCAGTCTCCAATTGCCGCTCGCTAATCGTTAAATTCCGAGCAGGTTGCATGACACTACATCAGCAGCTAGGCTGGCGTGCTGCTAATCTGATTTACCGCTTAAATGACCTTCGAAAGGCTAGTCTCATGCGAGGAGTCGCTCTATTTTGCTTGATGCTCGGTTCGGCCGCTGCCATGCTGGTCTCGGTACAAGCCGATGACCCCAAGGAAGGCGCTCACGAGGACCTGGTTCCCAACGGCGCTGTTTGTAGAATTCGTGGCACGAAAGGCAACAAGACCTTTGGCCAAATCCGATTCATCCAGAAAAACGGGTTCGTCCACGTCACGGGCCAGGTCCGCAACCTGACCGAAGGTGAGCATGGCTTCCATGTCCACGAGTTCGGCGACGCACGTGCCGCTGATGGGTCCTCGAGCGGTGGCCACTTCAATCCTGATGGCCATGAGCACGGTGGACCGGATTCCGACGAGCATCATGCCGGCGATCTTGGCAATATTACGGCCAACGCCGATGGCATTGCCAAGGTTGACATCAAGGCCAAGGGCCTGACTGTGATCAGCGTGGTTGGTCGCGCGATCGTGGTGCACGGTGGCACCGATGACCTCAAGAGCCAGCCGTCTGGCGCTGCCGGACCGCGGATCGGTGTTGGCGTGATTGGGATCGCTGGACCAGGTCCAGCAAAGAAAGATGCCAAGCCCAAGGCCAAGGCCAAGGCCAAAGCCAAGCTCAAGGCAGCTGCGGTCAAGCCCAGCTAAGGACACACACTCCGTGGATTACTTCCAGTCCTGGAAGTGATCGCGAAAGTGGTTATCCAAACGGCCAAGCCGCTGGGTCAATCGACGGCCCAGTCGGCCGGCCGGGATACCGGCCCGTAGATCTGCCAGGTAGCGCACCAGTTCTTCCCTGCCGCCAGCAGGGCCGTGCAACATGAAGTGGACCCAGCCCCAGGCATAGCGGTAATGATCCGCTGACATCTGCTCAAGCTGGTCCAGCTCTTGTAGCAGGGCTGGAGTTATGACTGGCTGATCGGCAAGTCGGTCTTTCGTCTCCTGCAGGTAATCGGCTCGCTGCGAGCGCCGGCCCCGCGGCTGTTCAAAGTACTCGGCCAATCCCTCGTCTAACCAGAGGGGTAGACCAGGCATCGCCTGATGCAGCAGGGCATGGGTCAGCTCGTGTCTCAAGTCGACGTCCAGGGCAGGGCCGCGACAGGCATAGATCGTTGTCCGCTTGCCAGCCCGCACAAACAGGGCGCGGCGATCCGGAGCAGCAGGTAGTACCTGACTCAGCTGCCGTCGCATCGTGACTCGATCCTGGAACAGCTGCAGGTACACCGACTGCTCAGGAACACGCAACTCCAGGGCTCGCTTCAAGTCGACCCGCAGGTCAACAAGCTGCTCAAGCTGGCTGGGCGGGTCGGGCCGATAGTCAGCCAGCACGTGCAGAAGGCCGTAAGAAGCCTGGAATCGCCAGACAACCCGTTCGGCAGATGACCGCCTGGCCAGCATACAGGGAATCAGCCCGGCGAGGCTGGCGAGCATTTGTCGGCGATTGGGAGATGGCATTGGGCAACCCCGGTGGGTGCTGTTCTGGCACGAGGGGGGGAGTATAGCGACGGCGCAGATCGGACAGAAGGTGAATTACTCCTGCGGGTTCCCAGCATTCCGAATGGGGGGTTATATTGGAGGCTTCTAGGTGGTGTTGCCATAAAGTCACTGATTCAGTGGCCAAGCACCACTCTTGTGAAACCTCGTATGCGGTTAGTCGGTCCGTGAAACACGCCACGATTGGTCCAATCTCCGTTCACTTTCCTGAACGAATCGAAACCAACGACGACCTCCAGGAAGCTCAGCCTACCTGGAGCATGGACATGATCTATGAGAAAACGGGCATCTGGTCGCGGCATATCGCCGCAGAAGATGAACTCGCTTCCGACCTGGGTGTGAAAGCTGCCGAGCGACTGTTCGCCGAACACGACATCGACCCCAGCTCCATCGACTTTCTGCTCTTCTGTACCCAGACACCCGATTACGCTTTGCCCACCACCGCCTGTCTTATTCAGGACCGGCTGGGGCTACCGACCAGCTGCGGGGCACTCGATTTCAACCTCGGCTGCTCCGGCTTTGTCTATGGCGTCTCACTGGCGAGTGGGCTGATCCAGAGTGGGGCTGCGCGGCGGATCCTGTTCATCACATCGGAAACCTACAGCAAGTACATCGATGAGTCGGATCGCAGCTTGAGAACAATTTTTGGTGATGCCGCAGCGGCCACCTTGATTGAAGCTGGTCCGGAGGAGTCACTGTCTGGCTTCTGCTTCGGCAGCGACGGCAGTGGCGCCGACATGTTATTGCTGACCAAGGGGGGACAGCGGTCGGAGGAGGCTGCCATCCAGCCCCGCCATCGACATCGCTGGAAAAGCAATCTCTACATGGATGGCCCCAGCCTGATCAGCTTTACCCTGGACGCCGTGCCCGGCCTGATCGATGACGTGCTTGAACGCAGTGGTGTGCAGCGCGAGACGATCGATCTTTACCTGATGCACCAGGCCACATACAAGATGCTCGACCACCTGCGACAGCGACTCGAGGTGCCCGTCGATCAGCTGCCAATTCGCCTCAAGGATCATGGCAACACCGTTTGCTGTACGATCCCGATCTTGATCCAGCAGCTGCGTCAGGAAAAACGGATCGACCCGACCCGCAAGAACCTGCTGGTTGGTTTCGGCGTGGGACTCTCCTGGGCCGCCTGCTGCTGGCAGGACCTGGCCCAGCCGGCACTGGAGGAATAGCCCATGCCCTCACTGGAAGGATCTTACCTGGTCGCTCCTCCCTACCTGCCAGACGACAACTTCTTTCGCTCCGTGGTGTTGCTGGTTGAACACGACCAGCAGGGTGCTGTCGGAGTGATTCTCAACCGGCCAACCAGCAACCCGGTAAACTGCCTGGTCGACCTGCTTGACGAGCAGCCGGGCGAGGAAAGTTCCTGGCCGCTCTGCGATGATGTGATTCACTATGGCGGCCCGGTCGAAGGGCCCCTGACGGCACTGCATGGGGCACGTGAGTTTTCCGAACGACAGATCATGCCGGGTGTTTATTTCAGTTCCCAGAAAGACAACCTGCGGGGGCTGTTCCAGAAACAACTGTCACCCTTCCGGTTCTTCAACGGGTATTCCGGCTGGGCCGCTGGCCAGCTTGAAAGCGAGTTAGAAGCGGGCGGCTGGTTTGTGCTGGCTGGAGATAGCTGCAGTGTTTTCGAGAACACCGACGATATCTGGGAGCGACTGTGTGCCAGCTACGGAATGGATTTCCTCAGCTCGATGGTCCGACCCGACGATATTCCGGTCGACCCAAGCGTCAATTGATATTCGCTTTTACTTCGCCGGTGCCGCATGAATGACCCCAGCTCGCTCAACCTTGAGGGACCCCGGGTACGCCAGCAACGGCTGATTGAATGGATGCGGGAGCACAAGCTGGACCTGGTTGTGGCCACATCGCATGCCAACGTGCAGTGGCTCAGCGGTCAGTACCTGCGGGGACTTTTCCAGGCAGCTATGGCCATTTCCGTCGACGGCCAGACCACCTTGATCCTGCCAGAGACAGTCCCGCTCGATGGCCTGACTGACAATCTGCTGACTTATCCAGCTCAGCTCTGCGCGACCTTGCGGAATGACCAGGCAGATGCCTGCCAGCACCTGCTGGCTGAATCCCTCGGCAACCTCGGTGAAGCTCGTCTGGGAGTTGAATTCAGCAGCTTCCCTCAACACCTGCTGCGGCGACTGGAGATCACGGAGGCAGAGGCGATTGAGGATATCGAGCCAGCACTGTATCAACTTAGACGGATCAAGCACGCCGATGAGCTGGCCGCCATCCAGGTGGCAATCGGTGCCACGGAGAAAATGTATACGCGCGCCCGCGAGATCATTCGGCCGGGGATTTCCGAGCTGGAAGTTTTCAGCGAGCTGCAGGCGGCGGCGGTGCAGCACTGCGGTGAAATGTTGACTGCCACTGGAAATGACTACCAGTGTAATTCGCCCGGTGGCCCGCCCCGCCAGGGCGTTCTGGCCGAGGCAGGTCAGCTTTATATCCTCGACCTGGGGCCGTCCTACCGTGGCTATTTTGCTGATAACTGCCGCACCATCGCCGTGACCGATACGACTGCCGAGCAGCGTGAAGCGCTGACATGGATCATGCGAGCGTTTGAGCTGGTGGAGGAACGCGTGCGACCAGGTGCCAGCGCCCGGCAGCTGTATGAAGATGTCCGGCAGCTGCTCGAACAAGCGCCGATTGGTGAGTTCTTCCATCACCTGGGACACGGCTTCGGGCTCTATCCCCATGAAGCGCCCCACCTCAACCCCAACTGGGATGACACGTTCCAGCTGGGAGAAGTCTTCACAGCTGAACCCGGTCTTTATGACCCGCGACTGGCGGCCGGGATGCGGATCGAGAATAACTATCTGGTCACCGCCAACGGCCTGCAGCGTCTTACAAACTTCAGCATGGAACTGTAAGTGAGTCGGGACTGCAGCTACTTCAGGCCGCGTGGTTGAAAGTTGTCTCGTCCTGAGTGAAAACTACAAGGCTGGCACACACCCCTGTTTCTGGAGATTACCTGAAAATGCAACGCACGATATCCATCCTGTTACTGGTCCTGTCCGGTCTGTTGATAGGCCAGCTGCTGAACTCGTCGACGACCGCCGAAGACAAGGACGACACCAAGAAAGATGTTCGCCTCTTCGAAATGCGGATTTACACGACCCATCCCGACAAGCTGGATGACCTGCATGCACGCTTTCGCGACCACACGAACAAGATCTTCGTCAAGCATGGCATGCAACTGGTCGGCTACTGGACTCCCGAGGATGAAGAGACTCGCGATAACACGCTGATCTACATCCTTGCCTATCCGTCACTGGACGCACGCAAGCTCGCCTGGGCCGCTTTTGTTAAGGATCCGGACTGGCAGAAAGCCTACCGCGAGTCACGTGCCGATGGGGCGATCGTGAAGAAAGTCGAAAGCCGCTTTATGTCGGCGACAGACTATTCGCCGATCAAGTAACGCCGGCTTGCTGCGTCACCCGGCAACAACCCGATGGTTGTTCGCCGCAGGCGAAAATCGCGGGGCCCTGCACGCTCAGCGGGCAGGGTTCTCGTACCAGAAGACCCCCAGGTTGTCTGCTTCCTCGCAACCGAGGATATCCAGGTCACCGTCGCGGTCGAGGTCAACGGCCCGCAGCAAGTCAAATTTGACTCCCTGCATGCCACTCAGATCATGCGGCTGCCAGCGACCGTTCTTATCCTGACTTAGCCAGGCCACCCCAGGCCGACTGCGGTCGCCATGGGTATTGGCATCGTGCACGATGTCCGCGCGGCCGTCTCCGTCGATGTCAGCGATCAGGACTGCCTTGCCATGGGGTACCCCAAAAGGATTGGGGATCTGCTCGCTGCGCCAGCTAACCTCCTTGCCAGCCTGGCGGAAGAAAGCCAGTAGTTCCTTGTTGCGTGTGGCCACCAGGATATCCGCATGCTTATCGCCGTCCAGCAGCCCCACGTCGATGAACATCACTTCCAGGCCAGCCCCCCCGATGCGGTGTTCCAGCCAGCGGCCGGCGACCCGTTCCTGGCCGGGATGCTCCAGCCAGAAAACTCCCCTGCTGGGACCCTTGCGGTCAGAGACGATCACGTCCAGATCCCCATCCCGGTCGATGTCGTGCGAAACCAGCGACATGATCCAACCGGCCTTGTAGAGCGGATGAAACTGCCACTGACCCAGTTGCCGCGGATTAGCTGGGGACTGCAGCCAGCCGACCGTGGCAGCCTGACCCTTCGAGCCGACCAGCAGGTCAGGACCGTGGCGGCCATCCAGCTGGCCTGGCACGGCGTACATCCAGCTCTGTTTGTTTTCTGTCACCGGCAGCGGAGCTGTTGTCCAGGCGCCGGGATCGAGGTACCTGTCACTTTCGGCAGGTGCCCAATGAACAAAGATGGTCCGCACCTGGCCCTCACAGCAGCTGATCACATCCAGTCGACCATCGTTATCAAGATCAGCCAGCACCGCGTCTTCCGGCGATCCAACCCTGCCAACGGTGACTGCAGGCCAGGCCTGCTTCACTTTCTCCCCTGCCGGTTGCAGGTAGACTCGCACGATGCCGCCCTGTTCCCAGCCGGTGGCGATATCCAGCCGGCCATCCCCGTTGGCATCTGCCAGCCGAATGCCATCGGCCCCGCGCGACGAATCGTCAATGGTATGCCGTTGCCAGGGCTCAGCCAGCAGAGTTGCCGGTGCCAGGACCAGCAGGCCGATGAGCAGGGTAATCCAATGGCGGCTGGTTGAGCGACCAGCGAGACCGGCCAGGCACATCATCAGGGCGACTCCGGCGGCGGAAACGTACGGATCGCGCTGTAGCGCTTGTAACTCTCGAACACATCGCCTCCGTCCAGGGCCCGAGGATCGCCGGTCTGGCGAAGGTGCTGGTCAAGCTTTCCACTCAGTCGACGGGCAATCTCGGCATGTGACTCGCTGCCATAGAGGTTACGCAGGCAACCTGGATCCTGGCGGATCTCATACAGTTCGAATTCCGGCCGGAAATCCACGGCCAGGTGAAAGAACCGAGCCAATTGCGGCTGCTGGTGGTTTTCGATCAGGAAAGTCAGGCTGGGGCAGGCATCAATATCATGATAGCCGCCGTGCATTGGACCCAGGGAACCGTCGGCGTTCTGTTTTTGCGGGGCACCGGCCGGCCAGCGATCGGGGCGAAAGTTGTGGATCAACAGGTAGTCCGCCGTGCGCAGGGCCCGTTGGGGATAAGCCAGATTGTCATAGCGTGAACTTGAATGGCGCTCCCGTGCTGCATAAACCGCAGTCCGCCGTTCACGGATAAGAACCCGCCGGCGAAGCGCGATCAGGTCCAGCAGGCTATCACCTGCCATGGCGCTGGGAACCTGCTCGCCGGCAGCCTCAAGCAGCGTGGGGGCAAGATCAACAAAGCTGACCAGGTCATGCAGAACGCGGCCGGGCTTGCTAACCCCCGCCGGCCAGCGAATAGCAAGCGGCACGTGGAAGCCGTACTCGAAGCAATTTGCTTTGGCTCGTGGAAACGCCATGCCATTGTCGCTCGTCACAATCACCAGCGTGTTATCGAGTTCGCCCTGTTCTTCAAGAATCGCCAGCATCCGCCCCAGCTGGCTGTCAAAATGCTCGATCTCGACATAGTAGTCGAGAATATCCGAACGGATCTCCGGCCTGTCGGGCAGGAAAGAGGGAACCGTCGCTTGGTCCAGCGACTTGCCCAGCCGTAACCCACTACCCGCTTCAAATCGCCGGTGCGGCTCGTGAGCTCCAAACCAGAAACAGAAGGGCTGACCCTGCTGCCTGGCTGCGAGGAATGTCCGGAAGTTGGCCGCATAGTCCTTGTTGCTAATGCCAGCTGCGGGTGGCGAGAGGCGGGCACCGACAAACGGGGGACCGGCAGGATTCCGCTCTCTGCCACCGGCTTGCCAGTTTCCCGGGCCCCAGGGCTTGCCGGTATAGCCGACGTGATAACCTGCCGCCTCCAGGAGGTCGGGATAGCAGGCATACTTTGAGGAGAAGCTGCTGGCATGAGTACCAGCATGTTCCAGCTGCCAGCAATAGCAGCCGGTCAACAACGAAGCTCGTGAGGGGCTGCAACCCGGCGAGCTGCTAAAAGCGTTGTGGAACAGCAGCCCCTCGCGCGCGATTCGGTCAAAAGCTGGCGTCTTCAGGCCCTCGTCGCCGTAGGCCGACGCGTGCGGATAGGACTGGTCATCCGAGATCGCCAGCAGGATGTTGGGACGCTGGCCAGCCTGGATCGCGGTCGCTGAGAGCAACATCACCAGTACGGTAAGGATCCAGCCAGCTGGCCGGGTTCGAGCCATTTTCATTGACGCCATCAGGCACCTCACTTGGCTGCCGAGTGCTGGAGAGCTGCACGCTACTTGTTGACCTGCGGGAATTTCCAGCGGTTGGAAGGCTTGTAAGCCTGGTCCATCAGCGTCACCAGCTTCTTGAGCAGATCGGGGTGATCTGCTGCCACGTCGCTGCGCTCGGCCAGGTCGTCCACCAGGTTATAAAGTCGTGGAGCGGTCTTGTAGGGCTGGTGCACGACCTTCCAGTTGCCCTGCCGCAGGGCACGGGCGCCGCCTCGCTCGTAAAATGCCCAGTAAAGATGGTCGTGCTGCTGTTGAGTGTCTTGACCCAGCAGCGCCGGGACAAACGAGATCCCATCGATATCGTCTGGCACGTCATCCGTCGTACCAGCCAGGTCGGCAAAGGTGGGCATGATATCCCAGAAGGCGCCGGCAAAGTCGGACATTGACCCAGCCTCAATCTTGCCAGGCCAGCGAGCGATCATGGGAACTCGAATACCCCCCTCGGAAAGATCACGCTTGATCCCTTTCAAGGGTCCGTTGGAGTCGTTGAAATCGGGGTCATTGCCACCCTCGCGATGGGGGCCGTTATCGGACGTGAAAAAGACGATCGTCTTTTCATCGATGCCATAGTCCTTGAGCTTCTGGAACAGGACGCCCAGGTCGCGATCCATGCGACTGATCATGGCCGCGTGAGCTTTCTGGGGCAGGGGCCAATCCAGGTCGGCATACTGGCCCAGCCCGGGCACCTCCATGCCTTCCTGCCTGGCCTCGTTGTTGGCGTGAGGAATGGTCAGCGGCAGGTACAGAAAGAACCTCCGTTTCTGGTTCTTCTCAAGAAATTGCATGGCCCGGTCCATGATCAAGTCATGGCTGTACTGCCGCTTCTCGCTGGCGACTCCCTGGCCAAATTGACCCGGTTTGAGAATCACATTCTCAAGCTGGATTCGCTTTTCATTGTCAATCAGGAAGCTGGGATAGTAGTTGTGCGCGTGATGTTGATCGAGGTAGCCAAAAAAGGCATCGAAGCCCTGGCGCGTGGGCAAGCCACTGGAGCCCTCATGACCCAGTCCCCACTTGCCAAACATACCGCTGGTGTACCTGCCGCCAGCCAGCACCTCGGCCAGCGTGACATCGGCGGGCCGCAAGTTGTCCTTGCCGTTACCACGAATGAAGCAATGCCCGGTATGGTAGCCGGTCATCAGAACACAGCGCGACGGGGCGCAGACGGTCGAGCCGGCATAGAAGTCGGTGAACTTCATCCCCTCGGCAGCCAGCTGATCGATTGCTGGCGTCTGGATTCTCTGCTGGCCGTAACAACCGAGGTCACCATACCCCAGGTCATCGGCCATGATGAAGATAATGTTGGGCTTGTCCGCAGCGGCAGCCGTCATTTCGGCAGCCGGCAGCAGCAGGCAGAAGGCAAGCAGCAGCTGGCAGATGACTGGCAAAGATTGGCGATCTGTCAAAACAGCGGTTCTCCCGAGGGGGTCGATAGCACGAGCAGGTGTATCTTGGCTGCTGGCGTGACGGCGGTCAATCATTGCGGGCAGATCCGAGTCAGCGCTGCAGGAACCACCAATCCAGGGACCACTGGTCGGCTAGATCGTTGCCCGATAGTGGTCGGGCAGCTTATCATGGTCCGCATGACCGACCGCTCCTGAGTGAAAAGAGAATCCTGACATGACTCACGCATCCACGGACCGCCGCACATTCCTGCACCAGTCGCTGGCGACGACCGCCACACTTTCATCACTCAGCTTGCTGCAGCGCAATCTCTACGCTGCACCCGCCAAGAAGGAATGGATCCAGTTGTTCGATGGCAAGTCGCTGACCGGCTGGCATAAGAACCCCGAGCGGATTGGCCATGGCACAGGCGGGCAATGGACGGTCGAAGATGGAGCGATCACCGGCCAGCAGGATCCACCTGGTTCGGGCAACGGCGGCATTGTCCTGACGGACGTCAGCTTCAATGACTTTGAGCTGAAGATCGACATGAAGCCCGACTGGGGTGTCTGCTCCGGCCTCTTCCTGCGTGGCAACGACAAGGGCCAGTGCATTCAAATGATGGTCGACTACCACGACAACGGCAACGTCGGCCACCTGTATGGGGAAGGTACCGGCGGATTCAACACCCGCACATTCGATATCAACGGAACGTATGACGACGACAAGAAGCTGACCGGCATCACCACGGCGAAGCACAAGACAGCTGCCGACGTGGGGCTGGTCAGTAGCTGTACGCCGGAAGCCTGGGTCAAGGCTTGGAAGCTGAATGGCTGGAACACCGCCGTTGTACGTGTGGAAGGAAAGTACCCCGTCATCACCACCACAATTAATGGTCTGCAGGTTTGTAAATTCAACGGTGCCAATGCACCAACCCAGGGCTATGACAAGGAAGCGATCGCCAAGACGCTTGGTCCTGGTGGCAGCATTGCAGTCCAGGTTCACGGCGGCACAGGCTGGCCCAAGGGCGCCAAGTGCCGCTGGAAGAACATTGCTATTCGTCCCCTTCGCAGCTAGATCCTTCGCGCCGGAGATTTCCCATGTTGATCCGCTCTCTGATGACAATCTGCCTGTTGGCATTTCTGGCCCTCTCAACACAGCAACTCCAGGCCGAAAACTGGCATCAATGGCGTGGCCCGCAGGCCAATGGTCACAGCCAGGCCAAGGATATTCCAGTTAAGTGGGACGGCGAGGGAGTGCTCTGGAAAGTGGCAATTCCTGGAGTCGGCCAGTCCTCGCCGGTGATGTGGGGCAGTCGGCTATTTGTCACGTCCGCCAGCACGGACGGGGGGCAGCGACACGTTTACTGCCTCGATCGGTCGAACGGCAAGGTGCTCTGGAGTCACCAGGCCTGGAAAGGCGAAGCGGAGCCGACACATGGCATGAACAACCGGGCATCGGCAACCTGCGCGACCGACGGCAAGCACCTGATCGCTTTCTTCGGACGCGGTGGCATCCATTGCTACGACCTCGACGGCCAGCTGATCTGGTCGCGCCAGCTGAGTCCCTTTGCTGGACCCTGGGGGACAGCTGCATCCCCGATCATCGTCGGCAACACGGTCATCCAGAACTGCGATGCTGATGAATCGGCATTCATTGTCGGACTCGACAAGAACAGCGGCGAGGAACTCTGGAAGACAGAGCGCAGAGCGATCCGCGGCTGGAGCAGCCCGGTATCGGTCAAAGTGGGTGATCGCCAGGAAGTGATTCTCAACGGACATGGCCTGGTGACGTCGTACAATCCCGGCACTGGAGATATCTTCTGGTCCAGCAAGACCAGCAGCGGACGCGGCACGCCGACGGTCACACCACACAAGGGCCATCTGATCACGCTCTGTGGACTCTCCGGCGACATGATGGCGGTCCGACCTGGCGGCAGCGGGGACGTGACCGATTCTCACGTCATCTGGCGCACGCCCCGAACGGGTGGTCGCGACTTGCCCTCGCCGATCGTGGTGGACGACTGCCTGCTGATTGCTCGACTTCGTCCTGGCCTGGTCTCCTGTTATGACGTCACAACTGGCAGCGAGCACTGGACTGAACGATTGGAAGGCGGCTTCTCGGCAACGCCAATTGTCGCCGGCGGACTTGTCTACGCCGTCAACGAAGCGGGCCGGACGTTTGTCATCAGGCCCGGCAAGAAACTGGAGGTTGTCGCCAGTAACTCACTGCAAGCCTCCGAGGAGGAAGTCTTTCGAGCATCGCCCGTGCCTTTCGATGGCCACCTCCTGCTGCGATCAGACAAGCACCTTTACTGTGTCGGTACTCGCTAACATGCCGGACCGCGGATGACCAGACCGACGCCTGAATCCATCGATCCTGAACGTCTCCGCGAGCTGGCGCTGGCGGTCGTCCAGCAGGATCGATTTCCCTGGCTGGCTTCGATGGACGGGGAACAACCTCGCCTGCGACCGGTCTCACCGGTGCGGACCGATGAATTCGTTGTCTATGTGGCCAACCTGCGACAGTATCACAAGACCGTGGAACTGGCAGCCAACGCTCGCGTCGAACTGGGATACATGGATGACGGTCATAACCAGCTGAGAATCACCGGCGAGGTGACAGTTGTGCACGACCGCGAGCTGCTGGCGGAGATCTGGCAGGACAATCCGCTGCTGCGTCAGTACCTCGGCAGCATCGACAACCCCGACCTGATCGTTTATCGCGTCGATCCCAGCCAGGTCCGCTACATGCGCGAGTGGGCGCTGGAGTATCACGAGGTTCAGCTCTAGTACTCGAGGATCACAGAGCGGCCCCATGATCGGAGATGGTCCGTCTGGCCCTGCGCTGTGTCATCCGTCAAGCTACTGAGCACGAGCACGCAGCTGGTGGTGGATGCGGGCCACGTCCCACATGTAGGAATTAATGCCAGCCTGCGACTTGAGCTTCTCATCTGCGGCCAGGGCAATGTACTTGCGAGCCTGGCTCTTCTTTCCGGTCGCCTCCAGGAACAGGCCTATATAAAGGTGTGCATAGAAGAGCCGTCCTGTTTTCACGTCGGGGCCGGGCTGATCACGCTCGACATCCGCCAGCACATCCTCGACGGTCGCCAGGCCGCGGAACATATCGTAGACCTTCATCATCGGCACGCGCCGATCGTCCTTGATTGGCAGCATCACGGAGCGGGCCTTCTTGACTCCGTCGGCCGGCACCATGCAGAGGAACCGCCAGACGGAATTCTCCACGTCATTATCGTGAAATGTCTGGTACAGCTCGAATTGTTCGGCACCCTTGTCGAATTGCCCGGCGTAATAGAGCGCGATCCCACGCTCCCACTGCCGCGAGGCGGCCGCCGGCTGCAGCTTGATGTACCGATCGAAGTCCTTGACCGACTCTTTCATCTTGCCACGCTGGAAATTCACCCGGCCGCGAATGTAATGGGCCACGGCGTTGCTGGCGTCTTGCTCCAGAACCTGGCTGAGCAGGACATGCGCCTCGTCAAACTTGCCAGCTGCGATCTGCTGGCGTGCCTGCCGCAGCAGCTTCTCCGGTTCCTCTGCAGCGAGCAGGTCAAGGGACATCAGGGTAACCAGGACTAACAAAAACAGCGGGGAGGGCATGGTATTCATGTCCCGCAGGATAGACCGTCGACAGGCACGCTGCAACAAGATCTGTGCTCGAACGTCAGGCTGGCAGCGATCTGCGTAGCCAACACTGCTGGGAAGTCGGCGTTCGCATGTTTGCTGCGCCGTCGCCTGTCAGCCTGCAGACATTTCGGTCACCGTTGTACAACCACCGAAGCAGACTTCCACGTCACTGCCAGCGGTCCGCAGTCGCTGATGGTAATCGCAGCGATACTGCCAGGCTCCCTGCGGATCCTGCTGATAGGAGACCGGCAATGGATGGCTATCCAGCGGCGCCAGCGCCCACTGCCTGCTGTCGGCGAGGTCGACTGGATCGGCGAAGTTGACATTGTAGAAGTGCCCCTCGCTGGCTGGCTGCAGCTGCAATTCGGCAAACAACTCGACCGCAGCAGCGGCGACATCCGACCAGTTAGCATGGTCAGGGTTCCGGAAGTACTGGGACCAGGCAATCGCCTGGCGGCCCAGCAGCGTCGCCTCGCGTGCTGCCGCCACGGTACCGGACATCCAGACATCGACCCCCAGATTGGCTCCACAATTGATCCCTGACATGACCCAGCTGGCTTGTGGGCAGATCGTCATCAAGCCGATGCGGGCACAATCGGCCGGCGTCCCATCGACGCTGTAGCGGTCCTCACCACAGGCTTCAACCCGCAGCGGCGACTCGGTCGTGATGCTGTGACTGGTGCCGGACATCTGTTGGCGGGGCGCCACCACGAAGACACGGCCGAGGTCTGCCAGCGCATTGGCCAGTGCATCGAGTCCAGCTGCATCAATGCCGTCGTCATTGGTAACCAGTATGTCCATCGTCAGCTCTGCTCCATTGGCAGGCCGGCCAGGACACGATGGAAGGCGGCCGCCAGTCGGTCCACGGTCTGATCGCCGGCAAGCAGGACAGGGTGGTGCAGGATCACTGTACTGTCGGCGGCACGCTGGCTGTGGACAAGCTGCCCCGCCTGTCGACAGCGGGGGCCGCGGCGGCGGGCAAAGCCGCGAAAGCCGGCATGCAGGGCAGCTCCCTCGGCCTGCATGCCTGCCAGCAGGTCCTCGCGCGCCGACCCCGCCTGGAGTAGCCAGGCCAGCTTGTAGTAACTACCGCGACGATCCTGCCTGCCTGCTACTGGCGTGGCAATCGGCTGCAATGCAGCCAGGCCATCAAGTGCCTGCAGCAGTCGAGTAACCGCCTCTGCGCGCTGTTTGTTGCGCTGATCCAGTTGTTGCAGCTGGGGCAACAGCACACAGGCCTGCATTTCACTGAGTGCGAATGCGTCGTTGCCACGTTCGGAGAAGACCTTGATCCGCTGTACCAGATCCTCATGCGGCGAAATAATCGCTCCGCCACGTCCTGCCGAGAGCAGCTTGCTGCCACCAAAGCTGAAGATGCCCAGATCCCCATGGCAGCCCGCCGCGGCTCCATCGAGCCAGGCTCCGGGAGTCTGGCAGGCATCCTCGATAACGCGCAGCTTCAAGTCGCGGGCGATCTCGAGCAGGCGACTCATGTTCGCCAGGCCACCATGCAGATGGGAGACGATCACGGCTCGGGTCGCCGGGCTGACCGCTTGCTCGATAAGCTCGCAATCCAGCGACCAGCTGGCCGGGTCGATGTCGACCAGTACCGGCCTCGCACCAACCGCCTCGATGCTGCGAAAGTTCCCCGGGAAGTCATATCCTGCCAGGATCACCTCGTCACCATCGCCAACCTGCAGGCCCCGCAAGGCCAGCTCAACGGCAATCGTGCCGCTACAGCAGGGGACAACATGGTGACCGGCGTGACAGTCGGCGAGGGCATCGGTCAAGCGTTCCAGGTGCGGACCGTGATACCGTCCCCAGCTGCCGTCCGCTGCCATATCTTTTAGCGCAGCGGCAACCGACTCGTCGATCGGCGGCCACGTCGGCGGCCCCTCGGGGAGGAGTGGCTGACCGCCATGGATGGCAAGAGCTGAGGTGTTCACTGGCTGCTTTCTGAACATACCGGGGCCAGCCTGGCAGCGGCCAGGAACGAAGCAGTCATTCATTCTAGCGACGATCCCTGCAAGCGGCGATGCGGCAAGCCCTGCTGACAGCTTCAAAGCGATCTTGACGGGCCGATGACAAACGACCTATTGTCCCCGCTTCACCCACTTCCACCGTGATTGCCCCACGCGGCAGCCTCATGTCCAGGTCGCCACTTTTCTGCTGGCTGTTGCTACTCGCCTGCCTGGCTGGCTGCGCAGGAAATGAATACGTGGTCCCGCGCTGGACGGCGTTCGAGCGATTTACCGAGCGAGCCTGGCTGGTTGCCTTTCCCCAGCCGGCATCGGACCGCACCAACCTGACGCTGGAACGCTACAACCTGGCCGTACGGGACGGCGATTCAGTTGAGCAAAAGCACGACACGGCGGAAACGCTGCAGCGACTGATTCAGTCCCAGCGGGAAGAGCCGAATCTCGACAAGCTCTACGGGATCGCCGAACTGGCCTACCTGGATGGCCGCCAGCAGTTGGCGCGGGGGTACACGAGAGAAGCACTGGATCGCCACTTCCTGGCGATCGTACATGCTTACTGGTACCTCTTCGATCCCGCCTTCGACGCCGAACGCAATCCTTACGATCCACGATTTCATCAGAGTTGCGCTGTCTACAACAAGGCTCTCGAAGCAGCCCTGCGACTGCTGCAGGACAAAGATCAGCTGGTGCCTGGGCTGCAACATCAAATCCAGCTCGGCCAGCAGCAGCTGCAGATCAATGTCGTTGCTCGCGGTGGCTGGCAGCGGCAGTTCGACGAGCTCAAGTTTGTTACCGACTTTGATGTACAGAGCCTGGCACACCGTCACCAGACACATGGACTGGGAGTGCCGATGGTGGGGATTTGCCAGCAGCCAGAGACTGGGGCGGAGGCGGTCAGCCAGTATTATCCGTCCAGCTGGGCACTACCGGTAACTGCATTCCTGCGGGTACCAGCCAGCAGCGTCTCGGCATCGACCGTGACAAGTTGCCTGCTGGAACTCCACGACCCACTTGCTCAGGCGGCGACCGAGGTTGAGAGCAGGTCAGTTGCGTTGACAACCGACATCAGCGTGCCACTCGCATTTCAATTGGATCAGCCGACATTCCGCGAACGCACGGACGTCGCCACGCTGAGCATGGTCCGTCCCCAGGAAGCGCTTTCTCGCAGCGGTCTGTTCATGCTGGAACCGTACGATCCTGGCAAGATCCCGGTGGTCCTGGTGCACGGGCTGCTTTCAACTCCGCTGACCTGGATGGACATGTACAACGACCTGCGCAGCTTTCGTGAGATCCGCGATCGCTACCAGTTCTGGTTCTACCTTTATCCGACCGGCCAGCCATTTTGGATCACGGCAGCCCAGTTGCGGCAATCGCTTGCCGACCTGCAGGGCAACCTCGACCCCGCCGGCAGCAATGAGCAGTTGCAAAAGAAAGTTCTCATCGGCCACAGCATGGGCGGCCTGATTTCGTTGATGCAGACGATGGAGAGTGGTGACGACTTTTGGCAGGTGTTGTCGGACAAGCCGTACCAGGACTTGCAGGGTCCAGAGCTCGCTCGGCAGCAGCTTGCCGCCACGGTCTTCTTCTCACCCAACCGCTCGGTGCAGCGTGTGATCACACTGGCCACGCCCTTTCACGGCAGCCGTTTTGCCAATGACTACACTCGCTGGCTGGGGCAACGCCTGATCGAGTTGCCGAGCGGCTTGCGATCGACGGCAGAGCAGCTGATTGAGGACAATCCCGGATTCTTTCGTGACACTCGCTTGCTCACCACCTCGACCAGCATTGACGCGCTGGCACCTGAGGCACCGATTTTTACGGCCCTGGACCGAGCGGGGCTGGCTCCCTGGGTGCATTACCACAACATCAAGGGAGTATCACCGGCCAGCAGCCTGGTCGGCAAGTTTTCTGAGGCAGGTGACGGTGTGGTGGGACTTGACAGTTCCCACTGTTCCTTTGCAGAGTCCGAGATCACGGTCCAATCGGAGCATGTATCGATTCACCGCACCTCGACGACGATCCTGGAAGTCCGCAGAATCCTGCTGTTGCCGGACCAGCAGCGAATGGACAGCGTGAGATGACGACGTCTGACGGCAGGGCGTAGAGAGCGGGAGATCTGCAGTCCCTGCTGAGCCGTTACGACATCTGCCAAGCCGAGGGTCTGATTCTGGCGGAGCACTAGTTAGCCGTGCGCTGGGCCAGCTCATCTCGCAGTCGGGCAGCCAGCTCATACTCTTCCTGGGCCACTGCGGCTGCCAGCTGTTCCTGCAGGGTCTGGCCAACCTCGTACTTGTTACGGAGCGACTCACGCATATCGGTCAAGCGGGTTACCAGTTCATCATCCTCGAAATACTCGCTGGCTTCATGTTCCTCGAACAGCTCACGCAACTGCGCCAGCCCGCCGTTGATTGCATGCACCGCCTTTTCCGCGCCATCCTCGTCGAGTGCCCACAGGGCCTCGGCCTGGATACGGTGAAACATCACGAAGGGCCGGTACTGCTCGTGGGAAATCGTCCAGTGCTCATCGGGGGAGTACTTGCGGCAGAAGTCCATCAGGCCGAGCGTGTGATTTGCGTCCTCGATCACCTGGTCGAAGCGGTTCAGTTTCAGCCAGCTGACCCGGCGGTGATAAAACTGGATGAACTCACGGTCGGCCTCCGAGCACTGCTCGTCATCCATCGCCCACTTGTCATCCTTGCGGACCAACTCAGCGACGAGGTAATCGTAATACGTTTCATAACCCTGCGGCCGTTCGCCGTCCGGGCGACCAGTTGTCTCCAGCTGCAGGATTCCCATGTCGACTCGGACCTGCAGCAACTCCCGATCGTCCGCTCCCTGGACCAACCTGGCGCAGAGGCCATCGGGATCGTACTCCCAGTCGCTGAGGATGTCGTCAATATGTTGACCACCAGCCATGAGTCCTGCAAATCTGCAAGGGGAGTCGAATTGTCCACCACCCGGAGCAGGGTGGTTGTGGGAGATTATAGCAAAGCCGCATGGTGCTGTGGGCGCGGCAGGGCATCCTCTTTTGTCATTCCCCGCCAGCGCAGCCCGCTGGCAGCGTCAGGTCAGACCGGACACTTTCTTTGCCGGACTGAATCCACTCAACTCTCGTCACCACCACCTGGACGGCGGCGGCGCTGTTTTTTCTCTGACCTGCGTCGTTTGTTCTGCAACCGGCGTTCCTTGGAGGCCCTGGTGGGACGCGTGGGACGGCGTCGGCGCGGAGGGCTGGCGACCGAGAGCAGAAGCTGGCGAAACTTTTCCAGGCAATCATCCACGTTTCGCGACTGATCGCGAAAACGCTGACTGGTAACGATCAATTCGCCCAGCTTGTTGATTCGTCGAGGGTATCGCTCTCTTAGCCGCTGGCAGACCGCTGCCGGCAGCTCCTCACTCGCAGCGACCAACCAACGCAGCATGACGCGAGTATTGACTTTGTTCACGTGCTGGCCGCCAGGACCGCTGCTGCGTGAAAACGTCATACGGATGTCGTCACGGGGAATTTTTATTCGGCTACTGACCTGGAACATCAGACTCTACCTGCAGGAACTCGCTTATCCATCGCGATCTAACCGCTGATTGTTATAATACAGCAGCGTCGCTTGTTGATAGCGAAGACGTGTCGACCCGGAAAGAGCATCATGATCACTCGCTGCTTTTACCTGTTGCTGGCCGCTAGCCTGATGGCCACCTGCGGCTGTAGCCAAGCCAATTCAACCGCCGATTTAACGGCCCGCGTTACCAGCCAGGCCGAAGCCGCTGGTCGCTCCAGCAAGGCCAAACCAGCAACGACCGCTGGGCAGCCAGTGAGCACGCCTGAAGCAGCGCTTAATGACGAGGATGCGGGTGAAACCGTCCCGGTGCGTGTTGTCAAGAAGAAGCAGGTGCCAGCACCTCGCGGTAAAACGGATGTCCTGCCCAACATCGGCAAACGCAGCCAGGGTGTCGACTGGCCCTCCTTCCTGGGCCCAAATCGAAACAGCTCGTCGCCGGAAAAGGGGATCATCACCGATTGGTCGGCCGGGGCGCTGAAAATCGTCTGGCAGCAGGAACTGGGCAGCAGCTATGGCATCGGGACAGTCAGCAAGGGTCGTTATTTTCAGTTTGATGAAGTTGACGAGATTGTCTCGGTTCAATGCTACAACGCTGAGACCGGCAAGAAACTCTGGCAGTACAGCTATACCACCGATTACGCCGACCTGTTCGGCTACGACAGTGGTCCTCGTTGCAGTCCGGTGGTGGATGGCAACCGGGTCTATATTTTTGGCGTGGAAGGAAAGCTGATCTGTCTGCGCGCCACGGACGGGGCAGAGGTCTGGGAGCACGACCTGCACAAGCGATTCGGTGTCGTGCAGAACTTCTTTGGTGTCGGTGCGACTCCGGTGATCGAAGGAGACCTGCTGCTGGTGATGGTCGGAGGCAGCCCGGCTGAATCGAGCCAGCTACCGCCGGGGCAATTGAACCTGGTCGAACCGAACGGCAGCGCGATCGTGGCCTTCGACAAATACACGGGGGAGGTGAAGTACAAGCTGGGTGATGACCTGGCAAGCTACGCCAGCCCGCTGGTCACCACCGTGGGCGAACGTCGCTGGGGATTCCTCTTCGCTCGCGAGGGCCTGATCGGCTTCGACCCCGCCGCTGGCACCGTCGACTTTCACTACAAGTGGCGCGCAACCAGCCTGGAGAGCGTGAATGCCGCCACACCGGTCGTGGTTGGTGATGAAGTATTTATCTCCGAAACTTACGGCCCCGGCAGCACGCTGCTGAAAGTCAAGCCAGGAGGCTATGACGTCGTCTGGAAAGACAATGACCGCGTCCGCAGCAAGGCCATGCAGACTCACTGGAATACGCCGGTCGCCGTCGATGGCTATCTCTATGCGAGCAGCGGGCGTCACACGCAGAACGCGGAACTAAGGTGTATCGAGTGGAAAACGGGCAAAGTGCAATGGACGATTCCACGCTTGACTCGCACCAGCCTGCTGTATGTCGACGGCCACTTTCTCTGCCTGGGTGAATACGGTTCCCTGATTCTCTTCAAAGCCAATCCCAACAAGTTTGAGCCAGTCGGGGAGTACCTGTTTGAGAACCCCAAGGCGACTGACAATCAGGGGCTGCGAGCGCCCTTGCTGTTGCAGTATCCCTGCTGGGCTGCCCCCATCATCTCGCACGGGCTGCTCTACCTGCGTGGCAGCGATCGGCTGCTCTGCGTGGACCTGATTCCAGAAGACTAGACGCTTCGGGTTACGTCTGCAGCAGCATCCATCCAACACTGGACCTGAGCCACAGATTGCTCGAGCAGCTGGCGATAGTCGCCGGCTGCGATTTCCTCACCCATCAGCTTGACGTCGTACCAGCCGCGATAGCCGGCCTGTTCCAGCTGCTGAATCAACCGACTCAGTGGACGCCGTCCCTTGCCCAACGGGCAGCGCTGCTGCTCACTGTCCGGCATTGTCCGTCCATCGGCGAGATGAACGAGGGCCAGGCAGGGGACCAGTTCAGCCAGCATCTGCTCGAGCCCCGGCAGCTGACCCCAGTGGTATGTATCGACGACAAGCTTGAGCGCGGGGTGCTCGATCCGCTGCACCAGTTCCATCGCTGCGGCCAGGTCGTTGAGTATTGTCCAGTCGGCAGCGGTGATGGCCGGCATAGGTTCCAGGGCCAGCACCACGTTCGCCTCTCGCGCCACAGGCAGGAGCTCTGCCAGAGCGGTTTCTAGCAAGCGAGTGGCATGCCGCTGTGTGTGACCACCCCGTCCACCGCTATGCAGGACAAGGACCGGAGAGCCGATCAGCTGTGCCAGCTCGATCGCCTCACGGGCATCAGCCAGGCTGTCGGCAAAGCGGCGTCCGTCACTGCCGGTAAAGCCACCAGCCCAGAGCAGGCAGGAGGCCTGCAGGCCGCTCTCAAGAAGCAGCTCGGCCCCTTTTTCTTCGCCAAAGTCACTCAGTTTCTCGCGCCAGATACCGAGCCCATCGGCTCCGGCGGCTGCCGCCTGCAGCACGTCCTGGTCGAAGGACCAGCGATAGGATGTCAGTTCATTGATCGAGAGACGCTGCACGACCGTCTGACTCCATTCACGAGGCGAAATCTGCCAAGGCTACTTGCCAGGGGCTAAATTCCAGGCATCAACCCAACTGTCGGAACTTCGCTTGAGATCAAAATCACGGATCAGTCGCTGTTCCATGTCATGCAGATGGCCGGCACCGTAGAACACGGCTATCCGCTTGTGCCCCTGCTTGATCTCTCGTTGGAGTATCTCGAAGGCCTTGCCATTTCGAGCGGTGATGATGGCAGATCCTTCGGGCCCTTCCAAGGCCCCAATCATGCCCTCGGACTGCTCGAATTGCTGAGCCAGGATGATCTTCAGCTGTCGCTCCCGATCGCCCGAAAAAAGTGCGATCAGCAGGGATAAGTCGCCGCCCGATCCGCCAGCACCGCTTGCCTGAGTCGCCATGCTGTAGCCGAGCGTACGGAAGTACATCTGCAGCCAGCTCTCGCCGCGATCATCCATCGCCTTGGCGAACTCCTCGGGTGTCATGTCTGCATGGACAAGGTTCTTGGCGGTGTAGTCGATCTTATTGAGTTGATGTGACAGGCCGAGTACCGATTTCATGCCATTCTGCAGGCCGCCGATCACACCGCCACCACCCCCCTCGCGGCCACCCTTGGGAATCCGAGTCCCTTCCGGGGCGACCAGCTCGTAAAGAACCACATCATATTCGGCAAACTTCTCGTTGAGTGTTCGGTAATATGCATCGTCTCCGACATGCACAGCGCCTACCAGGTCAACCGTGGCACCCCGTCGTTTTCCCCGTGCAGAGACGAAATGGACAATCGCGGTCTGTAAAGCGAGAGGCTTGTTCTGCTCGTCACGAGTTACTCGCATGTAAACATGCCGCTCGACCGTCTCCCGCCCATTCTTCTCGGCTTTGTCAGCTTTCTCGGCCTTCTCGGCCTTGTCAGCTTTCTCTTCCGGCTTCTCTTCCGGCTTCTCTTCCGGCTTCTCTTCCGGCTTCTCTTCCGGCTTCTCTTCCGGCTTCTCTTCTTTCTGCTTTGTGCTCTGCTCGGATTGCTTGTCAGCCTTGTCCTGAAGCGCTTCGTTGGCGCGCAGTGAATCGGCCTGCCGTGCGTTCATGATCAGGCCCAGCAGGCCCAGACAGCCGATCGCCAGGCACAATCGTGAGATTGGTCGAGAGAGTTGCATTGGATTTGAGTTCCCAGTGGGTGATGAGAGGGTCAGGCAGGCGTCGCACTGTCCGATGAACGTGCCCCAAGTATACGCGAGATGGTTTCCGGCGGGCAACAATGGGGTGGCAGTCGGCAACCTGGGGCCCGCGGCTTACCCAGCTTTACAGAGCATTCCAGGCCAGGGTCTCTTTTTTCGTCAAGGATTACCGATCTTGCTCAATTCATACGACCGGCACATCCGATATTACCGGCAATGTGAATCTGCAGGCAGGCTGCGTTCAGGTGACGTGGCGTCTTGCTATTAATGCGCAGCCCCGAGACAAATGACGGGAACTTGAACATGCTCATCCGGCATATCCGAACTTCAATGCTGGCTTTGATCGGCCTGCTTATGCTGACAGCAACTAGTCGTGGACAACATGTCCTACCGCTGGTGGATATCGAACCTGGCTCGTTTCACCGGGACTACCAGTTCTTTTCCCCGCTGCAAACAAACGATTTTGTCAGTGGTTTCATTCCCAACAACGGCTGGTTCTTTGCTTACGACAAGACCAATCTGCACGTCACGCGTCCGGAGGCCGAAGAGAGTGGCCGCCAGAGTGACCGGACCTGGGGTAGCCGATACGACTTTGGCTACATGACCCACGAGGACCACGGCTGGTACTTCTCGGTGATGACAATCGACGGCCCACATAAAAGCAACTCGATCCGCCAGGAGCGAAACAACCGTTCCGTGGAGGGTGCACCCCAGGATGAGGCACTTGATCCTCCCCAGGACAACAACAACCGTATTACAGGAGCCCGGGATTACTTCCTCTTTGACAGCCTCAACGTGGGCAAGTTCTCGAACTTTGAAGTCAACAAGACGTTCCGCTGGAAGGCCAGCACCTCGGGCCGAATCGTCGAACCATTTATCGGTTTTCGCTATGCCCAGTTCGTCGACTTCTTCAAGGGCGACGACTACTTCCGCTATGACGAGGATGGCAACCTGGTGCCACTGCTTCCCGACCCCAATAATCCCGATGGCCCGGCGCCCGAAGATGCAGAATTTGAAGAGTTGATTTCCGACCGCACCGCTTTCACCAACAACATGGTTGGCGGCCAAATCGGTGCTCGCTGGTACAACAAGCGTGGTCGCTGGCTGATCTCGACCGAATTGAAGTTATTCATCATGGGCAACTTCCAGAACTACCACCAGAATCGTCAGCGAGTCCTGACCGACGTCGACGTCGGTAACGAAAGCGACGTTGATAGCGAGCGAATTGAAGAGACGAACACCTACGCCTACGAGACGGAATTCGTGGTAGGTGGTGAACTTCGAGTCGAAGCGGCCTATGAGCTGACCCGTGACTTCTCGCTACGCTTCGGCTTTGAAATGCTCGACTTTGGCCGGGGTATCGGCCGTGGCAACTTCATCTCGTCCAATGACGAGGACTTGCAAGCCTTCGGCTTCACTTTCGGTGCCACGCTGAACCGTTAGCATCAAGCTGAATCTGCTGGCCGGGACCAGCAGGCGTGGTCAGGCCTGGCGACGGAGCTGCCGCAATTCCTCCAGCTCCCTCAGGAGCCGCAGGCGAAGTGGGCTTTCCGGCCGCAATTCCTCAACCAGCAATTCGGCCTCATCAAATGTGGCCTCGTCGATATCACGGCGGTAAATGAGTTGGCTATAGCTACGCTGTACTTCGGCTTCGGTCAGCAAGTCATCACCCCTTCGCTCAAGTGGTTCGTCATTCACAGCCATTGACCACGAATGTCCCAGGGGCAACGGTCAGCCTCCGAGGATCGAGCCATTCTGTCGACAGGCCGGTTTGAAGGCAAGATCAATAATCCCTGCTTGGGCATGGCCAACGATCTGGCCTCAGCTGTGGACGACTGCCGTCGCCGAGTCGGAGGATTCTCGATCGGCCCCAGCCTGGTGAGGCTGGCGAGTCGACCTGAAATGACGGCTTTACCGCGCAGGCAGTTACTGCGTTGACGAAGGATCTGCCGCTGGCCGACTGACCGCTAACTTGCCGCAGGCGGTTCTATGGTCGGCTGCTCAACTTCAGCCGTCTCGCCACTCTCGGCCGGCGACAGGTAGGCTGGATCGATACTGGCAAGTTCCTCGGCAACAGCTGCCACCGTGCCGACCACCTGGTTTTCGCTATGGCAGGAGGTGATGAAGAAACGCAGCCGAGCTGCAGACTCTTCCACCGCCGGATAGAGAATCGGCTGGACGTTGATGCCTCGATCAAACAGCTTTTGTGAGAGCTGCAGGGCGTGCAGTGAGTTACCGAGGATGACCGGAATCACCGGAGTGTTGTTACTCATGCCGGTGTTCAGACCCAGCCGCCGGGCTTCCTTAAGGAACAGGCGGGAGCGAGCCTGAACGGTCGCCACACGCTCGGGTTCCTCTTCCAGCAATCGCAGCGAAGCCAGAGCGGCAGCTGCATTGGCCGGTGGAATTCCGACGCTGTAAACAAATCCCGGCGACGTGTACTTCAGGTACTCGACAAGTTCCTTGCAGCCGGCGATATATCCGCCACAGCTACCGAAGGACTTGCTGAGTGTCCCCATCCACATCTCCACGCTGGTTGGGTCCATCTCAAAGTGTTCGCTAATACCACGTCCGTGCGTCCCCATGGTGCCAATCGAATGTGCTTCATCGACCAGCAACAGGGCGCGATGGCGATCCTTGACTTCGACAAAGCGGGGCAGGTCAGGGTAATCTCCGTCCATGCTGTAGACACCCTCAACCGCGATCAGGACGCGACGATACTCATGTCGCACTTCGTGCAAGATCGCATCCAGCTCCTGCCACTCGTTATGGGCGAATGGCCGACGCCGTGCGCCAGAGAGAATCGCTCCCTGGATAATGCTGTTGTGAGCCAGCGCGTCATGCACGATCAAGTCGCCCGGCCCCATCATGTGGCCGATCGTCGACTCGTTGGTAGCATGGCCGCCGACATACATGATCGCTGACTCGACCCCAATAAAGTCGGCGATGGCCTGCTCCAGCTCACCATGAATCGTCTTTTCACCCGACACCAGTCGACTCGCCGAGACACTCGTCCCGTACTTGTCGATCGCTTCCCGGGCAGCCTGCGAGACCCGTGGGTCCCCTGACATACCGACATAGTTGTAGCTCGCGAAGCTCAACATCCGGCGGCCGTCAATGACCGTCGTGTCACGAGTCAATTCCTCGTGAACGGTGAAGAATGGATTCGGCAGGCTGGCACTGTCGAGCAGCTTCATGTTCTGCTTGAAACGCAGGTATTCTGGGAACTTGCTGATCAGGTAGTCTTCCTCGGGCACCGCCGTCTGGCTGTCACGGCTGATCGTGACCGACTGTTCCTCGCCGGCAATCCTTCGAGTTGGGACAGCATCGCTACCGAAGTACTGCTGGATGGCCAGTGTTACGTCGCGGATCGTCTCGGCCTCCTGCAGCACCTCCTCCGGGAAGCGGCCGCGGAATGTCTCTTCCAGCGAGTTGGCGATCTGTAGTCGTTCGAGCGAATCAAGACCCAGGTCAGTGACAATATTCGTCTCCAGGTCGACCGACTTGGCCCGCTCACGGGCGATCGCCTTGACATGGTCGATAACGGTCTCGGCAATGGCTGCCTCGACTTCCGTTCCCTCAACGATCAACTCGGTCGTGGTCTCATCCGCAGCAGCGTCTGGCACCTGTTCGTCCTGCCAGCCATACCACTGGGCGATCACGCGCAAGCTGCCCTCGATGAAACAATTGTGACACTGATGCCGCTGGATCTTGCCGCTGGATGTCTTGGGAATCGAACCGAATCGAACCAGCACAATGGCGTCGGGTGGCAGGTCGTGCTCAGCTGTTACGTCGTTGCGAATCTTGAGGATCAAGTCGGACCAGTCCTTGGAACGGGTTCGCCCCACCTCGCTGACGATCACCAGCCGTTCGCGACCGTCGACATCGACGGAGAAAGCACCGACAGCTCCGGCCTGCAGACGAGTACTGGACTGTTCCACTGTCAATTCGATGTCCTGCGGGTATCGATTGACACCGCGGATAATGATCAGGTCCTTGAGTCGCCCGGTCACAAACAGCTGACCGTCGCTCATGAATCCCAGATCGCCTGTTCGCAGGTACGGTCCGCCGTCGCTGTCTGCCAGCTTGGCACCGAAAGTCTGCTGCGACTCTTCCACTCGATTCCAGTAGCCGCGACCGACGCTCTTGCTATGGACCCAGATTTCGCCGACGCGGCCAGGCGCTGTCTTGCGGTTGGTCTGAGCATCCACCACCACCATATCATCGCCTGGTAGTACGCGACCACAGCCGACAAGTGTGCGGGCCGATGTCGAATCAGGACTCACCGAAACCGCATGATGTTCATGCATCGACTGATCGTCAAAGGACTGTCGCGTCGGCAGGATGCCACGCTTGCTGCCCGTCACCATCAGCGTCGACTCGGCCATTCCATAACAGGGATAAAACGTCTCGGGTCGGAATCCGACTGCAGCGAACTTCTCGGCGAACTTATCCAGCGTGGCTGGCCGGATCGGTTCGGCACCGTTGTAGGCCAATGTCCAGCAGGAGAGGTCCAGGCCCTCCATATCTTCTTCACTGACATGCTGGACGCAGAGGTCGTAGGCAAAGTTGGGTCCGCCAGTGGTCGAAACCCTGTACTTGCTGATGGCTCGCAGCCAGCGAACCGGCTTTTGCAGGAATGCCATCGGTGACATCATGTAGCTGGAATTGGCGGCATACATTGGTACCAGAATGCCACCCACCAGTCCCATATCATGGTACATCGGTAACCAGGACGCGCCGGGACCGTCCTGCAACTCCATCCCAAAAGCGTCGCTGATCAGCTTGGAATTGTGCAGCACGTTTTCGTGTGCCAGCATGACTCCCTTGGGAGTGCCGGTCGAGCCGGATGTGTATTGCAGTACCGCCAGGTCGGTGGGCGAAATGTCGGGCATCTGCCAATCGCTGGCCAGCTCCAGTGAGATCTCGTCGGTCGCCATCCAGTCGATGTGAGCCAGGCTGGGAGCGTGCTCCAGCTGGCCCTCGATACGCTTGCGAACGCTCTCGGTCGTGAGCACCAGCTTGGCCTTGGCATCCGCCGCGATCGCCTCAATCCGGGTTGTCTTTCGATTCCGACGGGGTGGGAAAGCGGGTACGGCCGTGGCGCCAGCGTACTGACAGCCAAAAAATGCCGAGATGAATTCCGGGCCAGGCGGAAAACACAACAGCAGTCGCTCACCCTGCATCCCGCGGTCAAGCAGATCAGCCCCGATCGCTCGGGCCTGTTCGTCCAGCTGCTGGTAGGTGATCGGCGCCTCGTCCGATTCGCCGTCGAGCAGGTAACTGTAGGCCAGCTTGTCCGGCGCATGGAAAGACCAGTAACGCAGGCAATCAGAGAGCAGCCTACGCTCGGACTTCTTCGGTACGTGGTGATCGTCAGAATTCACGTTCGAGCTTACCTCGGAACAAGCTGTTCAGCAGGCGGTCGCAGGTCACATTCAGAGAGGCGGGATCAAGTGAGCGACCACTTGGGGTGGGGGTGGAACATGGGTGCCACGGGGTTCAGAGTAACACGCCATACAGGAATCATCAAACCGTCAGCCTGCCAGCAGCTCGGTATCAACAACTCGAGACCTGTTTAACTGTTACAGCCACTACAGGTAGTCGAAATTCTCGCCCTGGCAGGGATCAGAATGCCCTTTACGTCGACGCTGATTGGTATCCCAGGCGAGCTTTCCCGTCCGCCTCGATATAGGCCTTACAGCGGTGAAAGCAGGGCGAGCCGTCATTTTCCCACCCCCCACGCGATAGCAGGCGGCGGCAGACGCGAGGACCACCCCGGGCAACCAGTATCAAGCGTCCCGCCGGACCTCAAGCCCCATCGGCCCCATCGGCCTGATCGGCTCCGTCAGCCTCCGTCGGCTCCGGGTCGGCTGTCCCCAGGTAGTAAGCCACGTCCTGGAATGGCCCGCCAGCGAGCACCCAGGAACCGAAGACTGCCACTGCCAGTCGCTGCAGCGTCTGACGCTGATCCTGGGGCAGGCGGTCGAGGGCAAGTCCCTGCTGGCCATTCCCGTTACCGTTGGCGTCGGAGGGGGGTGGCAGCATGTCAAAGAAGCGGTCTTCCAGTTCCTCCAGGTAGCGTTCACCCCAACTGGTTCGTGGCCGCAGGAATCGCAGGATCCGGGTCACACGCGGTTTGAAGACCGACATGCCGACTCGCAGCATCAGCAGTACCGCGACCAGGATCAACAATGGCCAAACGTCCCCACCCTGGAAAGCGCGGGTGGCGAACATCACGAAGCTGCCGATCAGGAAAGCGACCGCCGTAATGATGCTCGATAACAACAGGCAGCCGGCAGCACATCCTTTTCCGCTGGCAACCGCAGACATCAACCGCCGCTGCATGAGTCGCTGGTGAACGGGCAACACAAGTCGGCCAACGAAGGACCGTAACCCGGCGTTGAGTGCCAGTGCCTGGCGAGGGAACTTGGGCCCGTCAAAATAGTCGTAGGCCATGCGCCGCGCCGCCATCTCGACGGTCTCGAGCGTCAACGCCCCTGGCCCCTCGTCGTCACTCTCGAACTCCCCCTCGTCGTCACTCTCGAACTCCCCCTCGCCGTCACTCTCGAACTCCCCCTCGCCGTCACTCTCGAACTCCCCCTCATCGTCACTCTCGTCGGTGACTGGCGGCGGAGTGCTCCCGGCGACCTGCTGCATCCCCCAGTATTCTTCATCCTGATCGTCCTCGACGACTTCCAGCTGGCCCGCTTCAACGAGGTCATAGATAACCAGCTCAATCACACCCGATGACTGCCGCCTGAGGTAGGCAACCTCCAGCGGATTTGGCTCCTCGTCCACTTGGGGCAGCTGCTGCTGGCGGGTTATGTCACGGGGCGCGACGAGGAACATCAAGGCCAGCAGGCCGACTGCGATTATCAGCAGCCAGTCCAGGATGGGACTCAGCAGGACCACCTCGGCAACAAGCATCATGACGACGATCTCGAATCAGGGGCACTGGCAGGAAAGGCTAGATCGGGCCGAGCCCTAAAACAACTCACCGATAGCTCGTCCATGCTCAAGGATTTGCCGTGGTCGATCCTGGATATCCATAATCCAGCCACGCGAATCGATTCCCAGTGCGGAGTACATCGTGGCGGCCACATCGGCCGGCGTATAGGGATGCGTTATCGGCTCGGCCGCCTGGCCATCGGTCTGGCCGACCACCTGACCTCGTTTGACACCACCGCCGGCAAAGAACAGCGACCCGGCTGCACCCCAGTGATCGCGGCCGCCGGCCTTGTTGATTCGTGGTGTCCGTCCGAATTCAGTCAGGAAAACTACCAGCGTCGAATCGAGCAGGCCACGATCGTCGAGGTCATTGATGAGGGCGGCAAAGGCCCGGTCCATGCCAGCCAGGTGGTAGCCTCGCTTGACCATCTGCTGGATCGGCGGATGATTCTGTGAGGGGGCATTATGGTTGTCCCAGATGTTGCCGTAGTCCGAATCATAGCCATAGTCGACCATCACAAAGCGAGCACCGGCTTCCACCAGGCGGCGGGCCATCAGGCAGCGTCCGCCAAGTTTGGTGCGTCCGTATTGCTGGCGCAAGCCCTCGGACTCACCGTTCAGATCAAAGGCGTCACGAATACTGGGAGTCATCAACAACCGCAGGGCCCCCTGGTACTTCCCTTCCAGGGCTGCCAGTTGCTGGCTGTTGTCGAGCCGCCGGAGTGTGCGGTCCAGCTGGTCTCGCAGGCCGGCACGGCGCTGCAGCCGGGATTGTGACATCTCCTCGCTGAGTGCCAGCGAGCGGGGCGTAAGGTCATCTTCCAGTTCCGACGGTGGATCATCCAGCTTGTCACTGGCAGTGAAATCGGGTTCGGACGGAACTCCACCGAGGCAATACGGCAGGTACTCCGAGCCGAGCCAGCCACTGACAAACAGGTTGTTGGGAGGAGGACCGGGCCGGGTGATCCCGGGGATGGCGATATAGCCGGGCAAGCCGTTACTCGGTCCCCGCTGCTGAGATACGATGCAGCCGATATTCGGTTCGCTGAACAGCTGGGCGTTGGTTACCTTGCGTCCCGAGAGCGTATAGGCCTGGCTCTTGAGATGGTCGTTGCTGTCGTGGGAGTAGCTGCGCAGGATCGACAGCTTGTGCGCCACCTGAGAAAGCTGTGGCAGGGTTTCACAGAAGCGGACACCGGCGAGCGAGGTAGCTTGATCGGTCAGTACACCACGGACCTCAACCGGCGCATCTGGCTTGGGATCGAAAGAGTCGATATGTGTCACGCCTCCGGCCATCCAGAGCATGATCACACTCTTGGCCGTACCACGCGGGGCACGGCGTCCTGCCAGCAGCGAGCCGGGCAGGGCAGTCGCCGCAATGGAGAGTGATCCTATCCGCAGCAGGTCGCGCCTCTGCAGCAGGCTCTCTTCAAGTCGCGGGTTGTAGCCGAAAATGTCGTGCATCCAGGTGTCCCAGGAAGCGGGAAAGTTGGTAAGTTCCAGCAGGTCTAATTCTGTTGTCGGCAGATTTCGCTGATCTCTCGCAATTATCATCCAACAGGCTCGGAGAGACAAGCGCGAAGAACAAGGGGAGGAGGGAAGAGGGGAGCTCGTGGTGTAACCGAGTGGAACGTACTGCACGTTGTCGAGAGACGACCGGATGTAGTTGAACAGCACGGGAGCGGCAACGGATAGCCTGGATTTTTCTCATTTGGCAATACGCAGGGAGAGCCGTTAGTATCAATGAGCACTCCCTGAACGTTACCCGAATTGGAGCGAGTAAATTGGTAGTCGATCTGAACGAACATTTAGAACGGAGGCAACTTCTCCGATCTCGCGGAATCCTGATGCTCTCTGCGGCGATCCTGGCGATTGCATCACTTGCCTGGGGTCAGACGGTGACCGCAGGCGATGACGAAAGTCAACTTCAGCAGCGAATCACGGAGCTGGAAGCCGAGAATCGGGCACTCCGCAAGACGATCGCCAACATTCGGCGCGTGCTGGAGTCCGTGCCGAGAGCCAGTAGTCCTCAGACGGGCGACGCGAAAGAACTACGGATCGTCGTGCTGCCCGGTGATTGGGGCGGCTCGGAACTGGAGGACATGCGCAAAGTGTGCCTCTCTTCCGCCGGAACTATCTGGTCGCAACTGGCTGACGATACGCTGGCACCGATCCTCGTACGGCGTTCACAGAGCGGCCCCATCAGCTTGTTTCAGCGAGGCAAAGAGAACGAGTTCGTTGTGAAACTGGATGCCAGCGAGAATGCCTGGGCACAGTGTGCTTACCAGTTCTCCCACGAGTTCTGTCACATCATCTGCAATTTCCGCAACGTCCCAAATCGTCAGCTCTGGTTTGAGGAAACGCTCTGTGAATGTGCCTCGCTGTATGCGCTCAGGCGAATGGCTGTGGAATGGAAAACCAAAGCTCCGTATCCAAACTGGACGTCCTACGCATCGGCCCTGTCAGGCTATGCAGCTGACAGAATCAAGACCTACGACGGTCGCACGGACCCCGTCTCCGAGTTTTATCAAAAGCACAAAGCGGAACTCGAAGAGAACGCCAACCAGCGCGACTTGAATGGTTACATGGCTGTGAAATTGCTGCCAATGTTTGAGAAGACGCCGTCCGCGTGGCAAGCACTGCGGTACATCAATCTCGGACCGAAAGAAGAGAATGCTTCGTTCCAGCACTACCTGTCGGGTTGGCACGACCGAGTACCTGCGAAGTACAAGCCGTTCGTCCAACAGGTGGCCGCAGAATTCGGCATCGAACTGCCTGAAGGCTGAATCTAACGGGTGTCTACGCTTCAGCTGTACCCGACTGCGATCCGCAGTCGGTTGCACGCACGGTTGATCACTCGAGCTGGCTTCCTGTCCGCCAATGGCGGAATGGCAGCAGGGTACATCCGCAGTCGGCAGGAATTGAGTGAAGCGTGGTGTCAGCTGTGGCCGACTCGCGTCGCCGAGTCGGAGTTCCCACGAGCTACCGGGCTATCCCACCCCGCGTTCGATATAAGAGGACAGCGCAAACTATTGCCAACGAAATAATGCCATAAGTATTGGCTTCAACCCTCTGGAATACGTAGTGAACTCCGAAAGGCTCTTTGTTCCAGAATCCCAGGCCGGATGTCGCAGAGAAGATTGCAAAGCATATTAGGACGCCCAAGACGAATGTCATGGCCCTCATAGACTTTCTCTTTTGGGCCTTCAGTCGGTCCGATTCCCTCATCTCCTGTTCCGGCATGATGCTCTCCTATCTCGTGTCAGATGGGGAAAAACGAAAGTGTTAAATGAGGTTCAGCGAAAGAGTTCCAACTCTTAGCAGTGCCACCAAGTTTCTCGAGGGCACAAATAGCAGCTTCCTCGTGGCTCAATCATAACCACTCGCCACCGCTGCTGCCGAAGACCCCACCCACAGATTATCAGCTGTACCCGACTGCGATCCGCAGTCGGTTGCACGCACGATTGATCGCTCAAACTTCTTTCCTGTCCGCCAATGGCGGAATGGCAGCAGGGTACATCCTTGCCCGCGCATAAAAATGGCGGAAGTGCATGGGAATCGAACCCACCAACCGTACGGTTCACGTACGGCTCAACGGTTTTGAAGACCGCGGCCACCACCAGGTGTGCAAGCACTTCCGCTGTTGTTGACATCGTACCCGCGCACCTCCGTCAGCTTCAAGCGGACGGCGGAGTTGGCGAACGAGGAAAAATAGGTAAAGTCTGCCGGTTTTGCTGGTTATGCCGGCATCCCAGGGCCGAAAGACGTAACAGGTTTCTGCGCCCCCAGTGCGCCAGCAATGACCTCCCAAGACCCCGGTTCGCCGGTAAAAACGATGATTCGAATCGCAGTTCAAAGACCACTGCTGACCGTCGTGATGGCCCTGATGGTCGTCGTGCTGGGTGGCTATACCTACAGCCGCATCCCCGCTGACCTGCTGCCCCAATTCAATACGCCCGCCGTCCAGATCGTCACCTTTTACCCCGGCATGCCGCCGGAGGTGATGGAAAAGGACATCATGAGCCGCCTGCAACGCTGGACAGGCCAGTCAGTCGGGATCGAGCACCAGGAAGCCAAAGCGATGCAGGGTGTCTGTATCGTCAAAGACTTCTTCCGCGAAGACATCTCGATGGACACCGCCATGGCCCAGGTGACCAGCTATGCCATGAGCGACATGTTCTACCTGCCGCCCGGCACGATCCCACCGATGATCATGCCCTTTGACCCCACCGCATCGGTCCCGCTCTGCCTGGTCGTCGTCTCCAACAATCAGATGGACGAGCAAGAACTGTATGACATTGCCTACTACGAGTTACGGAACAAGTTGCAATCGATCAGCGGGGTGATTGCACCCGCCGTCTACGGTGGCAAGCTGCGCCGTATCCTGGCCTACGTGGAACCCGACAAGCTGGCCGCACACAGCCTCTCACTGATGGATGTCCAGCGGGCACTGCTCAAGCAAAACGTGCTGATACCGGCCGGCAGTATCAAGATTGGCACGCAGGACCTGCAAATATTCACCAACGCCATTCCGGAACGGGTCGAAGAACTCAACCAGACGCCGATCAAGGTCGACGAGCGGGGCGTCACGGTCCTGATGAAAGACATCGGTACCGTCGAAAATGCCTCCCAGATCCAAACCAACATCGTGCGGATCAACGGTCGCAAACAGGTCTACATCCCGATCTATCGCCAACCCGGTGCCAACACGATCGAGATCATGGACCAGGTCCGGGGCCAGCTGAGCACAATCCAACAGCGACTCAAGACCGAGCGGGCCGAGGACCCGAAGATGGAATCGCTGGTACTGGAAGTTGCCATGGACCAGTCAGTCGGTGTGCGGCAGAGTATCTACAGCCTGCAGCTGGCAGCCCTGTTGGGTGCCGGTCTGGCTGGCCTCGTCGTGCTGCTGTTCCTGGGCAGCCTACGACTCACGATCGTGATCGTGATGGCCATTCCGCTGGCTGTCCTGACCGCCATTTTCGGTCTCTACTTTACCGGCGACTCAATCAACGCCATGACGCTGGGAGGGCTGGCCCTGGCGATCGGCATCCTCGTCGATCAATCGATCGTGGTGGTCGAGAACATCAGCCGGCACGTCCAGGCCGGCGTGCCACCACACCAGGCTGCCATCCGCGGCACCCAGGAAGTGGCCATGCCGATCATGGTTGCCACGATCACATTCGCCATCGTCTTCTTCCCGGTCGTCTTCCTTTCGGGCCTCGCTCGGTTCCTCTTCACGCCCCTGGCAATCGCCGCCAGCATCGCCATCATCGCCTCATTCGTGATCGCGATCACGCTGGTACCCGCCTTCTGCGCCCGCCTGTTACGTCCCTCGCAGGGCTCACAGGCCCAGACACCGGGCCGCCGGCAGCGGCTGCTGAGCAACAGCCTGGAAGTCATCCTGAATGCTCGCTACGTGGTCATCCTGGCCGTTGGCGGGGCACTGCTGGTGGCCGGCTGGTGGATGACGAATCACATGGGCCAGGAGCTGTTCCCGACCGTCGACGCCGGCCAGATCACAATCACAGCTCGGCTCCGTTCCGGCACACGGATCGAGGAAACCGAGCGACAGATCAGCCTGGTCGAAGCGGAGATCATCGCGGCCATCGGACAGCCGGACCCCGATCCGAACACGGAACAGCATCCCAGCTCAGACCTCCGCATGCTGATCTCCAATATCGGCGTACTGATGGACTGGCCCGCTGCCTACACTCCCAACTCAGGATCGATGGACTCCTTCCTGCTGATCCAGCTGAAAGGGAAGCACTCGGTCTTCGACCACGTGCAGCGACTGCGGTCGATACTAAAGCAACGATTCCCGGATATCGAATTCGCCTTTGACACCGGCGGCATGCTGACGGCTGCTCTGAATATGGGAGAACCCTCACCGATCCACTTCCAGGTCCAGGGTTCGAACCTGACCGACGCCCAACGGCTGGCAGGCATCCTCCGCGAGAAGATCGCATCGGTGGCGGGCACGGTCGACGTGCGGATTGCCCAGCGAATTGACTACCCGGTGCTGGAAGTTGAAATGGACCGGGAGCTGGCAGCCAGGCAAGGAATCACGCCGGCCGACGTGATGAAAAACCTGGTGGCAGCGACCAACAGCACAATCAACTTCGAACCCACTTTCTGGATCGACAAGAACAAGGGCAACCACTATTTCTTCGGCGTCCAGTACCGCGAGGAAGATCTCAGTGACGAGCTGCGGACCGGCCCGGAAACGCTGCTGAATATCCCCCTGGAAGGCAACTGGGATCGGCCACGGCGGCTCGGTAACGTGGCCCGGCTGCGCAAGACCTCGGGACCGGCCGTTATCCACCATCGCAATATCACCCGTGTCACCGACATCTACGCCAACGTCCTGCCCGGGTATGACATCGGCTCGGTCGTCAACAGGATTGAACAGGCAATCGACGGCGACGCCCGCTTGCTGGCGCGGGCCGACCAGGATGATCGCGGCCCACTGTACCAACTGGACCACCCCGACTGGACTGGCATGAGCTTCCGCTTGATGGGAGAAGTTCGCACCATGCGCGACTCGTTCCAGCAATTCGCCGGTGGCCTGCTGATCGCAGCGATCCTGGTCTACCTGGTGATGGTGGCCCAGTTCAACAGCTTTGTGGATCCATTGATCATCGTCCTGACCGTGCCACTGGGATTTATTGGCGTGGTGGTGATGCTCACCCTGACAGACACAAATCTCTCGATCATGGCATTCATGGGCATCATCATGACGGTCGGGATCGTGGTCGAGTACTCGATCGTGCTAGTCGATTTCGCCAACCAGCGACTGGCCGAGGGCCTCTCGGTCCGCGAGGCAATTATTGACGCCACGATTGTACGCCTGCGTCCGATCGTGATGACCTCCCTGACAACCTGGCTGGCCCTGTTGCCGATGGCGATCGGCCTGGCGGGCGGCGAAGCCAACGCGCCGCTGGCGCGGGCCATCATTGGCGGCGTGCTGGGGGCCACCGTGCTCTCGCTGGTCGTCGTCCCCTGCCTGTACCTGGTCTTGAAACGCACTCCAGTCCGTCGCCCGGAAGAATCTACAGCACTCGTCAGCTGAGAGGAAATACACCGATGTTAAGCCGCTCGACCATCGCCATCGTGGCCAGCCTGGTGCTGACCAGCGCCAGCGGATGCACGAAACAACAGCCACTCCCGGCCGTTGGCGCCTCAGCCCAATCCGCCACACCGCTGACCGTCCAGGCTGCTACCGTTCGTATCCAGGCGGTTGCACGAAGCACCTCGATCCCCTTCACCATTGAGGGAGACCAGCATGTGCAAATCACCTCTCGAATCGCCGGACACGTCAGCGAGGTCTCCTTTGACATCGGTGACCAGGTGGTCCAGGGAGAAATACTGGCTGTCCTGCATGTCCCTGAACTGGACCTCGATATCGAGCGACAGCAGCACGTTGTCGCGGAAGCCTTGCGAGCTGTCGAGAGCCGCCAGGCCGACCAGCAGCTGGCCCAGGCCGAGCTGGCCGAGCAGCAGGCGCTGCTGGAACTTCGACAGCTTGAATTGCGCCGCATCAGTGGCCTGGTTGAGGCCGGAGCACTGGAACCACCCAAGCGGGACGAGGCCCAGTTCGCAGTTGCCGCTGCGAGTGCCGGCATCCGGCGTGTGGAAGCCAGCATTGAGTCATTCGCCGCTCGCGTTCGTCAGGCCGAAGCACAAGGGCTGGTGGAACAATCCGAGTTGAAACGGCGCCACGTGCTGGCTGCCTACCGTCGTATCGATGCCCCCTTTGACGGCCGCATCACCGCTCGTCACGTCGATCCAGGAGCCTTCGTGGAGCCGGCAGGCGGCAAAGATAACACCGCCCTGCTGGAACTGGAAAGCTCCAGTTGGCTGCAGCTCGTGCTGTTCCTGCCACTCGCTGATGCCGCCCTGCTGGATGCCGGCGACGAGGTCACGATCGGGCACTTGCGGGGCTCACCAGACTGGCAGCAGCCGCCAGAGGCTCTGAAAATCGCCCGCACCTCGTGGTCCTTTGAACAGGGTTCCCGCATGATGCGGGCCGAGGTCGACCTCGATAACGGCAACGGCCAGCTGGTCTCGGGCGACTACGGAGTTGCCAGAATTGCCCTGCACACCTACCAGCAACCGGTGGTCACCAGCCAGGCGCTGATTCATGGCGCCGGTCGAGTCACCGAGGTACTGAGGGTCGATCTACAAGGAACAGTTGAGCGAGTAGCAGTGCAGGTGCTTTACGACGATGGCCAACTCGCGGTCATCGGGCGTGGGTTGAAAGCGGGCGACCGCGTCCTGACCAGCCAGCTGGATTTGGTTCGCGAGGGCGACACGCTGGATAAGTCGCAATTGCAGTTCAGCGACCGTTAAGTACACATCGCCGGCTCTGCCGGCCAAGAGGACACGTCGATGCCAGGCATGAGTGAAACAGCACGAAGCAGTCATCTGCAGTCGACCTGCAGATCTGTCTGGCTCCTGCTGTTGCTTTTGCCAATCGCCATTGGCAGTGGTTGCCTGCGGGGGCAACGAACGAATCCCGACCGAGTCGCTCGCCGACTTTTATCCAACCCTTTCCAGCGAATCACTGCGTCCAAACCCGCCGAGATCGCTGATCCCCAGATGCTGGAGGCCCGCAGCCAGCTGGTACGTCGGCCAAGGCCGTTGCCTCGCGCAGCGAGGCCGCTGGTCCCCAAGCCGCCACGCCCATTGTTCCCGCGGGGCACCCAGTTGCAGCACGAGCCCGCCACGCCGCCGCCGGTGGAGCCCGGGACTGTTCCGGCCAATCCGGTGCGAGATCCGACAACCGGCCTCGACATTTGGCAGGCACTGCAGGTGGCTGGTGGCCATAGCCTGTTGATCAAGATGGCCCGCCAGCAGGTTGAGATGTCAAGTTACAAGCGAGACGAAGCGTACGCACTCTGGCTTCCCTCGCTACGGATGGGCCTGGGCTACACGCGCCACGACGGCCAGCTGCAATCCACCCACGGCGACGTTGCTGCCTCCAACCGCAATTCGTTCTTCTTTGGGGGCGGAGCAGGGCTTGGTTCCATGCCATTGCCAGGTGGGGTGGGAGGACCTGCTCGGATGATAGTCAATCTCTCGCTCGCGGAGGTACAGTTCGAGCCCCTGATTGCAGTCCACCAGGAAGCTGCTGCCGAGGCCAACTCCGATGCGGTCATGAACGATGTGCTGCTGGAAGTGGCACTCGCCTATATCGACGTGCTGAAGGCGCGCAGCCAGCTGGTCAACGCTCGGCTTGCCGAACAGGACTTCGCGGCGCTGCTGGAGCTGACGATTCAGTTTGCCAACAACGGAACCGGCGCAGCGGGAGACGTCGACCGAGCCCGCGTGGCACTCGCCCACCAGCAGATCCAGGTCGAAGATGCTCGGCGGCTGGAACTGGTCCACACAACAACCCTGGCTCGCCACCTTCATGTGCCGGCCACCCGGCGAATCGAACCACGCGAAACCGAGGTTTCGCCGATGGAGATCATTCCGGGCGGACAGGATGTCAAGACGCTGGTCAGCCAGGCGCTCTCGCGGCGGGCGGAATTAGGGCGCAGCGAGGCACTGACAATGGCCGAAGAACAACGGTTACTGGAAGAACAGTGGCGCCCCTGGCTGCCAAATATTCAGCTGGGCGCCAGCGCAGGGACCTTTGGAGGCGGGCCCTCCGGCTCCTTCGACGGACCAGCCGGTCGTGGCGACCTGGAAGCACTGGCGGTCTGGGAATGGCGGAACCTGGGGCTGGTCGACTACGCCCGCCAGGCACAACAGCGGGTCCGAATCCGCCAGCGACAAATTGCCACTGCACTGATCAAGGATCAGGTTGTGGCTGAAGTCCGTGCGGCCACGACCAACGTTGATAGCTACCAGCGACAGATGCAGACCGCACTTGCCAGCCTGCAAGCGGCCGATAGCAGCTACCGACGGACACTCCAGCGGGTCCGCCAGGCGGAGGGCATGCCGATCGAATTGCTCGAGTCCATCCGGGCACGACTGCAGACACGTAACGACCACACGCGGGCCATTTCAGGCTTCAACAGGGCCCAGTTCCAGCTGCTGCGGGCGATCGGCAGCCCGGCGGTCAAGCCCTGACAAGATCGCTGCCAGACGCTTTCTCCGGGTCCCTTCGGGAACCACGGATCACTGACTGTCCAGACGCTGTCGAAAAGCCTCACTGAGGTCCAACACAGTTGGCACCGACAGTTGTTCGGCTCGCAGATTGCCACCCAGCTGCTGCTGCTTGAGAACGTCATCCACATCCTGCTTGTTCAAACGCCCTTTCATGGCGCTGATCAGCACACTGCGGAGGAACTTGCGGCGGTGAAAGAACAGCGAGCGGACGAATTTGTGAAAGAAGCCGCGATCGGGAATCGCCGCCTGTCGCTCCGGTTCGACAAGCATGTGCACGATTGCCGAGTGCACTTTGGGCCGCGGCCAGAAAACGGTGGGTGGCATGATGCGCACCAACTCAACCTGGCACTGACTCTGGAACCAGATACTCAGAGCTCCATAATCCTTCGTCGAGGGACTGGCTTTGAGCCGATCAGCCAGTTCTTTCTGGATAGTGATCGTCATGGAGGCGACCGGCAGGTCACTGGCCAGCAGGTTGGAGATGATCGGTGTAGCAATGTTGTAGGGCAGGTTGGAGACCAGCTTGAGCTGGCGGTCCGGTCCCTCGGCCAGTTTTTCCCGCAAGGTATCCAGCACGTTGGCGTGCAGGGTGTTCTTGTTCTTGAGGGCGTCCTGCAACAGCAGCGTCACATTGTCGAGCTCATCCAGCTCTTCATTGGCCATCTGGGCCAGCCGCTCGTCAACCTCCACGGTGACCATGGCAGCGGCCAGCGGCGCGATCAAGCTGGTCAACGAGCCCGTTCCGGTGCCAACTTCCAGCACCACGTCCTGGGATGTAACTCCTGCTGAACCGGCAAGCAGTTCCAGCAGGTTCAAGTCGACGAGGAAATTCTGACCACGACGCGAGACCGGATAGAATCCGACTTCACGAAATCGCTTGGTCAGGTAAGCAACAGTCTGGCGTTCACCCATGGCAGCTCCACTCCCAGGCTCTTCGAACGGTGATTCTCACCGTCCCTCAAGCTGCTGCTCCACATACTTGGCCAGGATGTCTGTCTCGATATTCAGCTGGCCGCCCGGCCGGCAGGCACCAAGCGTGGTGACAGCCAGTGTATGGGGAATCAGCTGAACGCTAAATGACCCTGGCGAGACGTCAACCAGCGTCAGACTAACTCCATCAATGGCCACGGATCCCTTGCATGCCATCTGTCGACTGATCGGTTCAGGCACCTCGAACCAGAGCGTGGACCACTCGCCGTCATCCTCTCTACGGGCGAGCTTGCCAAGCGTATCGATGTGGCCAGTCACAAAGTGACCGCCCAGCTGGTCGCCAATCTTGAGTGAACACTCCAGATTGACCTGGCTGCCCGGCGTGAGTTGCCCCAGGTTGGTCCGCTGCAGCGTCTCTGGGCCGGCATCAAAACTGAGTTGTTGCTGATCAATCGCCACCACGGTCAGGCAACAGCCATTCACCGCCACGCTATCGCCTAGCGACGCGTGCTCGCTCGCACCCCCCGCGTCGATCATCAGGCGCACCCCTGGCGGGTCCGGATCGAGTCGGACTAGCGAGCCAAGGCATTGCACAATTCCACTGAACATCGAATGGCGGACCCTGTTGGTAGGCCAGGAAAGGAGGAAAAGAACCAGCACGTTCATTTAATGCAACCAATCGGATCAAGGCAAGCAGCCTGCCGCCGTGACCCTAGCCAATCCGTAGGCAGTGCGTCACAATGGCCGGTTCGGCGGTGAATTCAATAGACCGTCAGGTCCTGTCCCTGTGGGGACATCCGCCACAATAAGCCCCACAGCAAGCCCCCAGCGAGAACCCCATGAGCTCGATCGCAAGAATCCACGGCCGCCAGATCCTCGACAGTCGCGGCAATCCCACGGTGGAAGTTGACGTGCAGCTGGCAGACGGGGCCGAAGGCCGTGCTGCTGTACCGAGCGGTGCCAGTACCGGGGCTCACGAGGCCTGGGAAGCCCGTGATGGCGATGCTGCGATCTACCTTGGCAAGGGAGTTCAGACGGCAGTCGCGAACGTGAATACCACCATCCAACAGGCGCTGCTGGGTGAGGATGCCACCGATCAGCAGGGCATCGACCAGCGCATGATCGAACTGGATGGAACACCCAATAAGAAGCAACTCGGTGCCAACGCGATCCTGGGAGTCTCGCTGGCGGTAGCCCAGGCGGCAGCTCGCTCCTGCGGCCAGCCGCTCTATCGATACCTCGGCGGCGAGAACGCCTCGCTGATCCCCGCCCCGATGATGAACATCGTCAATGGTGGCGAGCACGCCGACAATTCGGTCGACGTGCAGGAATTCATGGTGATGCCACTCGGTTTTGATAACTTCAGCGACGCCCTGCGCTGCGGTGTGGAGATTTTTCATCACCTCAAGACGGTGCTTTCCAGTCGCAACTTGAACACGGCCGTGGGGGACGAGGGAGGCTTCGCTCCGAACCTGGCGAGCAACTCCGAAGCACTGGTGCTGATCGCCGAGGCGATCGACCGTGCTGGCTACCAGCTGGGAGACCAGGTACAGATCGCACTGGACGTGGCCGCCACAGAGTTCTTTGATGCCGAAAAGGGACTATACACAATCGACGGCGACCAGATTGACGCCAGCGGCATGGTCGACTTGCTGGCAGAATGGTCTGCTCAGTACCCGATCTGCTCGATTGAGGATGGTTGCAGCGAGGATGACTGGGACGGCTGGCGGATCCTTACCGACCGGCTCGGTGAGAGCGTTCAGCTGGTGGGAGATGATCTGTTCGTGACCAACACGGAGCGATTGCAGCGCGGTATCGACGAGTCGATCGCCAACAGTATCCTCATCAAGGTCAACCAGATCGGTACACTGACCGAAACAATTGCCGCCATCCAGCTGGCCAGTTCTGCCGGCTATACCAGCATCACCAGCCATCGCAGTGGCGAGACCGAGGACGCCACGATCGCCGATATTGCCGTGGCCCTGGAAACCGGCCAGATCAAGACCGGCTCGGCGTCCCGTAGCGACCGCATGGCCAAGTACAATCAATTGTTGCGTATCGAAGAACAACTGGGGGATGCCGCCCGCTATGGTGGCCCCCAGTTTCCCAGGCGTTAATCGGCGGGCCTTTGTGTCCGGCTGAAGAGGGGAGCCAGCGGCGTGGATGGCAAGTCGCGCAAGTCGGTACTGCAGTCCCCCTGGTACTGGGTCTATGCCTTCTGTGCCGTCGGCCTGGCACTGCTGTTGCTGGTGGACCAGCGATCCACGGCACGCCAGCTCAACGAGGAGCGGCAGTTTCAGGCTCGCCAGCGGGCAAAACAGATCGAGCGGGGACAAGAGCCGACGATTGAACCCTCCACGCCCGAGCACCGTATCGTGAGCTTGAGGCCCCTGTTTCTGATGCTGGCCGTTGCGGCACTCGTCGGCTGGGCAGTCGTCTGGTACCGCCATTTCTATCGGCGGCATGAGGACGCTCCCCGTAACTCGGAAGAGGAGGACCGCCAATGAGCTTTCTGCTCGAATCCCCATTGCCGGCAGTCATCGTGGGCGGCATGCTGACAGCCATCCTGATCGGCGGCTGGGTCCAGACCGCATTCAATTGGCTGCTGCCAATTGCCGCTGGCGTGCTGCTTGTTACCGGACTGCTGGTCTGGCTGGAAAACGCGGTGGTCACCCAGCGTGAGAAGGTCGAACAGACGCTGCAGGAGATTGTCGAGGTGGTCGCCGAAGAGGACCTCGACGGCCTGCTGGCCCATCTACACCCGGATGCCGAACATGCGCGGTCCAAAGCACGCGCGGAATTCCCCAAGTATGAATTCGGGGAGATCTCCATCCGCCCTAATCTCGAAGTCACGATTATCGAAGGCACTCCGCTGGCAGCCAGGGCAACTTTCAACGTCGTTGCCGATGGCGGCATTCGCTCACTCGGGATGGAGGACGTCACCGTTCGCCGTTATGTGGAAGTTAAGTTTCGCCAGCACAACGGCAAGTGGCTGGTGCACGACTACGAACACTTTGAGCCGCTGCACGGTATGCGCGACACCCACAGCGATCGGTACTAACTGGCACCTACCCGACTCCCTTCGGGAGTCGGCCACTTCTGCTGACACGTTACTTACCCATCTGGCAGCCCCAGCGGCCATGATCGCATTTCACTCAGCAGCGAATGGTCGGTCGAATCGAGCTGGAGTGGCGTGATTGTCACCAGGCCCTGTTCAAGCAAATCCACATCACTGGCTGGGCTGGTGGGCGGCGGGGGAGGGGAGTCGGAGGACCAGTAATAGGGCCGACCCTTGGGATCCTCTCGCTGCAGGTACTCTCCATAGAGTTCCAGGCTCATCGCAGCGACGGCTACCTGGGGTCTACCATCCAGGGCCTGGGTCGGAATGTTGACGTTGTAGAAACCGCCCTGGGGTCTTTGAGCAAGGATCTGTTTGATAATGCCGAGGGCAATCGTGGCGGCTCTGTCATAGTCCGGCTGCGGGGCTGCTTCCAGCGAAATAGCCAGGCTGGTCACGCCCAGCAGGGCGGCCTCACGAGCTGCCGCGACGGTGCCGGAGTAAATCACGTTAATGCCGGCATTCAGACCGCCGTTGATGCCGCTGACGACAAGTTCGGGTCGAGTCTTGAGCAAGCGGTTGATACCCAGTTTGACGCAATCGGCCGGCATACCATCGACCGACCAGCTGGCGACAGTCCCCGCACGCGGTACTTCTTCACAGGTCAACGGCTGCAGGTAAGTCACCCCGTGACTCACGCCACTACACTGGCTCGACGGTGCGACCACGGAGAGATCGCCCAGCGAGGCCAGTGCCGGCTGAAGCGCCGCCAGACCCGGGGCGTGGATACCATCGTCGTTTGTCAGCAGTATGTGCAAGGCGCCTTGCCACGTGGATCGCGGCCAGCAAAGTCAGGAAGGAAAGGCATCGACGGGTCATCATAGTCGGCGGCTGGATGGCCGGCAACGAGCGCTGCCGGTGGTGGCAGATCCTCCGGAGCGTCTCTATAATCGTGTTTTGGCTCAACCAGACCCTGCCGCCAACAATCACGCCATTGCCATGGCCCTGTTGTTATTTTAGACCGGGCGGGTGTTAGGCAGCGAGGAATCCGTTGCATGAGTAGCCTGGCAGATAGCTCTGATACGCTGGCTCGCGATATTGCCGAGGAACGAGTTCTGGTCCTCGACTTCGGGTCACAGTACGCCCAGTTGATTGCGCGTCGAGTACGCGAGCAGAACGTCTACTGCGAGATTGTCCGCCATGACATCACGGCGGAGCGGATCAAGCAGCATCAGCCGCGCGGACTGATCCTTTCGGGCGGTCCGGCGAGCGTTTACGAGGACGGTGCACCCCAGTGTGATCCCGAGCTGTTTCAGCTTGGTTTACCCGTGCTGGGCATTTGCTACGGCATGCAACTGGCCTGCGAAGCACTCGGTGGGGAAGTGCAGAGCACAAGTGAGCGGGAGTATGGCCGGGCGAGTCTGCGGGTGACTGGCGAGACAGAGTTATTTGCCGGCGTGCCAGGCGTGATGGACGTCTGGATGAGTCACGGGGACCAGGTCGCCGATGTCTCGGAAGACTTCGTCGCGCTTGCAGAAACAGACACCTGCCCGTTTGCCGCAGTCCGCCATCGTGAGCTGCCGGTTTACGGACTGCAGTTCCACCCCGAGGTGACTCACACTCCCGAGGGAGGCAAGTTACTTTCCAATTTCCTGCTGAAAGTCTGCGGCTGTTCAGGCAGCTGGCGGCTGGGCGATTTTGCCAAGCAGATGATCGAGAAGATGCGACTGCAGATAGGTGATGGCCAGGTTATCTGTGGCTTGTCCGGGGGAGTTGATTCGGCCGTCACGGCAGCGATGCTGGTACGAGCAGTCGGTGACCAGGTCTCCTGTATCCTGGTCAACAATGGCCTGCTGCGACAGGACGAACAGCAGGCCGTGATGGACGCCTTTCGCGATCACTTCCAAACAGACTTGCAGGTGGTGGCAGCCGAACAGCAATTCCTGACTGCCCTGGCAGGCGTCACCGAACCCGAGCAAAAACGCCAGATCATCGGACACGAGTTCATCGAGTGTTTCCTGGCGGAGGCCAAGGCAATTGACGGAGCTGGTTTCCTCGCCCAGGGTACGCTCTATCCTGATGTGATCGAAAGTGGTGCCGCCGTGGATGGCCCAGCGGCCACAATCAAGCTGCATCACAACGTCGGTGGCTTGCCAGAGCGACTTGGATTCGAACTGGTGGAACCGCTACGAGATCTCTTCAAGGATGAGGTCCGTCAGCTCGGACTGGAACTCGGTTTACCGGAAGAACTGATCTGGCGGCATCCCTTCCCGGGACCCGGACTGGCTGTCCGCTGCCTCGGCGAGATCACACCCGAACGTTTGGATGTGCTCCGCGAGGCCGACAAGATTGTCGTCGACGAAATTCAGGAAGCGGGGCTCTACCGCCATGTCGCCCAGGCCTTCGCCGTCTTGCTCCCTGTCCAGAGCGTCGGCGTGATGGGGGACGCGAGGACTTACGAGGACGTGATTGCCGTCCGCTGTGTCGATAGCCACGATTTCATGACCGCCGACTGGACTCACTTGCCCTACGAGCTACTGGCTCGTATCTCGACTCGCATCATCAACGAAGTGCGGGGAGTCAACCGGGTCTGTTACGACATCAGCAGCAAGCCCCCCGCCACGATCGAATGGGAATAGGAGCAGGCAGCTCCCACGGCAGGAGAGCCAGGCACACATGGGCAAACAATACATCTACACAATTTCCGATCTGACCAAGAAGCACGGTCCGCAGACGGTGCTGGAGAATATCTGGCTGTCATTCTACCCGGGAGCGAAGATCGGGGTGCTGGGCCGCAATGGATCCGGCAAGAGCACCCTGCTGAGGATCATGGCCGGCCTCGACAAGGAATTCGAGGGGGAAGCACGCCTGACCGACGGCTTTCGCTGTGGCTTCCTGCCACAGGAGCCCGAATTGAATACGGACAAGGATGTGCGCGGCAATGTGGAGGAGGCAGTCCGCGAGCGGCGGCGGATGGTCGATCGCTATAACGAGATCAGCGGCCTGCTTGCTGAGCCGATGGATGACGAACAGATGCAGAAGCTGTGCGACGAGATGGCGCGGCTGCAGGACCAGATCGAGTTGACTGACTCGTGGGAACTGGACCGAGAGATCGAGATCGCCATGCAGGTCATGAACCTGCCGCCAGGCGATGCCCAGGCCAACACGCTCTCAGGTGGCGAGCGGCGGCGAGTGGCACTCTGCAAGTTACTGCTGGAACGCCCCGACTTGCTGCTCCTGGATGAGCCAACCAACCACCTCGACGCCGACGCCGTTGCCTGGATGGAACGGCACCTGGCAGATTATGCTGGCACCATTGTGGCAGTCACCCACGATCGCTACTTTCTCGACAATGTGGCCGGCTGGATTCTCGAGCTGGATCGTGGCAAGGGGATACCGTTCGAGGGCAATTACAGTTCCTGGCTGGTCCAAAAGCAGGATCGCCTGGCAGTCGAAGAACGGTCCAACCTGGCACGCCAGCGGACGATTGCCCGTGAACTGGAATGGGTCCGCCTGGCTCCCAAGGCCAGACATGCCAAGAGCAAGGCGCGGATCAAGGCCTACGACCAGATGGTCGCCAAGGGCTTCCAGGACCAGGACGATGAACTGGAAATCCAGATCCCTCCCGGACCCCACCTGGGAGAACTGGTGGTCGAAGCCAGCGGCCTGACCAAGGCCTTTGGCGACAATGTCCTGATCGATGACCTCTCCTTTCGCTTACCGGCCGGAGGGATCGTGGCGGTCATCGGTCCCAATGGTGCCGGCAAGACCACGCTGTTTCGCATGATCACCGGCGAGGACAAGGAGTTTGACGGCCAGCTGCGCCTGGGACCGACCGTGGAACTCGGTTATGTCGACCAGTCGCGCGACGCACTGGATGCGGACAAAACGGTCTTTGAGGAGATTTCCGGAGGCCATGAGTCGCTCGACTTGGGAGGCCGTACGATCAACGCACGAGCCTATGTCTCTCGTTTCAACTTTCGTGGTCCTGACCAGGAAAAGAAAGTCGGCACGCTGTCAGGCGGAGAGCGAAACCGAGTGCATCTTGCCAAGCTGCTCAGGCGGGGATCCAACGTGCTGCTGCTGGATGAGCCAACCAACGACCTCGATGTCGACACCCTGCGAGCCCTCGAGGATGCCATCTGCAGCTATGCCGGCTGCGTCGTGGTGACCAGCCATGATCGCTGGTTCCTCGACCGAATTGCCACCCACGTGCTCGCTTTCGAAGGTGACGGATACCTCCACTGGTGCGAGGGTAACTACCAGACGTATGAGAAACAGCGACAGGAACGACTGGGGATGGCAGCCGATCAGCCCCGTCGCTTCCGCTACAAGAAACTCAAGTAACAGCTGGCACCTGGCCGACGAGACCTTGACCGTTGTGGCCCCATGATTTATCAAGAGCAGGTCCAGTCCTGGACCTGCTGATACTGTTGACTTGATTAAGGATTACAGCTCGTGACAATTCTGCGTGTCGGCTCATCGCCAAAATATGCTGCCAACTGGAACAAAGTCTTTTCTGCTGGCGCAAAGAAGAAAACCAAGCCCGCCAGGGCTCCGGCCAAAACGAAAAAGACCAAGTCCAAGAAATCGTGATCGATCCAGATGACCCGCTGCTGCGGGCCATTGGGGAAGGAACACAATGAAAGTCCATCTTCGCTACTGCTCTGCTTGAAACTACGAACCCAAGGCGGTCAGTCTGACCACCAGGATTCTGGAAACATACAAGCAGCAGATTTCGTCCTTTGAACTGCAACCCGACAAGGGGGGCTGTTTCGAAGTCACACTCAATGACGAACTGATCTACTCGAAGCTCGATAGCGGGGAATTCCCCGACGAGGATGTCATTCTGGGCGAAGTTGAGGGCCGGCTCAACTGAGTCGGGTTAGCTGACGCGACCAAGGAACTCGCCGCTGCGCGTGTCGACCTTGATTCGCTCTCCCTGCCGCAAGTACTCCGGTACCTGCACGATCAGCCCCGTCTCAAAGGTGGCTGGCTTGGTACGCCCGGTCGCCGAATTGCCCTTTACGCCCGGATCACATTGAGTAATCGTCAGCTCCACAGCCGTGGGAATCTGCATACCGACACATTCATCGTTGTAGATTAGCGCCAGCAGCCCCTCGGCATCCTCCGCCACATACTGCATCTGCTCAGCCACATCCTCGTGACTGACCGAGTACTGCTGATAGTCCTGCGTGTCCATCAGGTGAATCTGGCTCGCGTCGCTGTACATCAATGTTACTGAACGGCGCTGGAAGTCCGCCGCCTCCAGCGATTCGCCTCCCTTCAGCGTGATATCGGTTTTCTGCCGCGAGACCAGGTTGCGGCCACGGAACTTGTAAAGTGTGGCTGCGCCGCGAGCTGACGGGGATTGCACCGATATCGACGCGATCAACACCGGCGAACCCTCAAATACGACAACCGAACCGTTCTTGATTTCCTTGGCCTGCATCTCGATTGTCCTCGCAAGTCTGGCTCTAACAACGAACCCCTGACCAAAGTGGACCAGGTATTCAGCTCGTATCTTTCCACACGCCTGTGACGAACCCCTAGATAAAAGTGCCGGACTGGGGGTCGACGGCGACTCCCTGGCAGAGTGCTCCTATCGTGGCAGCAACGATCAAAAGGCTGCCGGGATCCATCATCTCCTCTTCCTCGGCATCGTCAGCCAGGAATTCTAACTCGATTTTTTCAAAATGCAGCAGGTCGAGGCGGGCATCGCAACTGGTAATCTGGGCCAGCTTCTGCTGTTCGTCGGGAAGCAGGTCATCGTCGGCCAGTTGTGCGTACAATTCCGCCACCTGCTCGGAGACTTCCTCGCCGGCCACAAACGACACGTCCATGGCAGCATGATCCGAGGGCGCCAGTAGGGTGGCGGTCTCCAGCAGGCCCTCGTCGTCGACTGCCAGCTCATCGACCACGTAACGGCCACCCAGCTGCCCCATGGCCCGCTCGAATTCTGCTCCACTGGGACGCTTGGTGCGATCGAGCATGACCAGGAAGGTCTCACGCCAGCGATATTCGGAATTGCCGAATAGTGACATCTCTGGTCCTCCCCCGAGCGTGTTGTCAGTTATTGAGTACGTGCTGCGAAAGCCCTGCTGGTCTCAATCCCCCGAACCCCTTTATCGTCCAAGTTCTTCCGATCGCACGGTAGCTGCTTCGACGGCCGCCAGCAGCGCCGCCCGTAGTCCATGGTCCGCCAGTGACTTGAGTCCCGCCAGGGTTGTCCCCCCGGGGCTGCTGACCCGGTCCCTCAGGTCACTCGGATGCTCGCCGGTCTGCTCAACCATCAGGGCTGCACCACGAACTGTCTGAACCGCCAACCGCTGGGCAATCTCACGTGATAGACCCTGCTCGACGCCGGCATCACTCAGGTACTCGATGACCGAGTAGACATAGGCAGGACCGGAACCCGACAGCCCTGTCACAGCGTCCATCTGGCTTTCCTCTACCTCGATGGCAATTCCGACAGCTTCCAGCAGCTCCGTCAGTTGCTGCTTGTCCTCGTCACTGACATCACGACCGACGGAAAATGCGGCAGCACCCTCGGCCACCAGGCAGGGTGTGTTGGGCATCACCCGAACAATCCGTTCGGTTCCCAGCTGTTGCTGCAGCGTCGAGAGGCCCACGCCGGCGGCGATGGAGACAACCAGAGTCTGCTGGTCAAGTGTCCCGGCCAGCTGCTCCAGCACATTCGGCATCACCTGCGGCTTGACCGCCAGTAGCAGCAGGCTGGCCTGCTCAGCCACTTCAGCTTCACTGCCCAGCCGCTGACTGCCGGGCAGGGCAGTGCTCATGGCGTTGGCAGCGGCATCAGCTGGATCGAAAAAAACGACATCCTCAGCCGCCAGCAGGCCTGCCTGCTGAAATCCTCTGGCGAGTGCCTGGGCCATTTGGCCCGCTCCAATAAAACCAGTTTTTCCTGCCATCGCTGGAACCCAATTTCGTGCCTTCATGGGCGCTGCCAAACCGCCAGATCACTCTATGCTAGGCCAAAGCCGGGAAGTTCGAAAGTCGCCAGCAGCTGGCGGACGGCGGGATCGATCTGGACCGGCAGACTCTATCCTGCGACACTCCCGCCCCATCGCAAACGCTCAAACGACGTGCCAATAATGAGGCCTGCCATGAAAGCTCGATTCTCAGGCTGGATGCTGGCAGCCAGCCTGTCTGTTCTTGTTGTTGGCTCGAGTCGCGATGCAACGGCTGGAGATAACTGGTTGCTCTCCCCGCCAACTCTACCTGGGCTGCCAAAGATTAACCTCGTGCCAGCCTGGCTGAAACTGCCGCCGCCACCAACGCCCGCCAAAATCTGGGGCGATATGCAGCGCAACACACGTTATGTCGTCAACACAACAGGCAAGTTTCTCGTCCCCTGGGCCTACAGCACACCGCAGCCAATACGGCTGCGTCCGCCCACCGGATCTCGCGGATTCACGAACATCCAGGAACTGCCAAAAGAACCCACATCGTATTTCGGCCTGCCTTCATGGCTGCGGTCAACCGAACCACTCCGGCCGAGTGGCTCCGTACAAGATTTTCTCGGCCAGCGACGAGTGAAATGAAACGCCCGGCGCGGGGCCAGCTGAGCGCGATCCGGCGCCAGCCTGAGAGACCCGGGGGTTAGAGGTTATCAGTCAGAACCTCTATAACGTCTAACGTACCCTTGTGACTCTCTAGCCTTCCTCCGCTCCCATGATCAGCGACCTCATTCTCGGCACCGCGGGTCATATTGACCACGGTAAGACCGCCTTGATTCGCGCTCTGACCGGCACCGATACCGATCGCCTGCCGGAGGAAAAGAAACGCGGGATCACGATTGAGTTGGGTTATGCCCAGCTGGACATTCCACCGTTTCGGCTGGGCATCGTCGATGTGCCGGGCCATGAACGCTTTGTCCGTAACATGCTGTCCGGCGCCACCGGTATGGACATGGCGATGCTGGTGATCGCTGCCGACGACTCGGTCAACCAGCAGACGCGTGAGCACCTCGACATCCTGAGGATGCTCCGTCTGAAACAGGGCCTGATTGTGATCACCAAGTCGGACCTGGTGGAGGAGGAATGGTTGGAGTTGATTGGCGAGGAAGCACGGCAACTCTGCGCCGGGACCTTTCTTGAAGATGCGCCGCTGCTCTACACCAGTGCCCACACAGGGCAGGGGATTGATGAGCTGCGAGATCAGTTACTGGTCTCCGCCCAGCAGGTGGCCGAGCAGCTGAGTGAAGATGTGCTGATGGGTCCCTTTCGCTTGGCTGTTGATCGCGTCTTCACGATGACAGGCCACGGCACGGTTGTGACAGGCAGTGTCACTTCGGGCAAGGCTGCCGTTGGCGATTCGCTTATCCTTGAGCCTGGCGACCAGGAAGTCCGCGTGCGCGGGCTGCAAAACCACGACTCAGCCGTTGAAGAGATACATCGTGGGCAGCGGGCCGCAATCAACCTGGCTGGTGTGCACCACGATGAAATACAACGTGGCCAGGAACTGGCTTCCCCTGGTCACCTGCAGTCCGACACACTTATCACCGCCCGCTTGCAGTTGCTTGACAGCGTCCAGCGCCCGCTCAAGGATCGCTCGGCATTACGGCTGCACATGGGTACCGCCGAGATCAATGCTACCATCAAGCTGCTGGCCGCTGACCAGCTGGCGGCTGGCGAGTCGGCGATGGTACAGTTCTACCTGCGCGAACCAGCTGTCAGTGTGTGGGGCCAGCCCTACGTGGTTCGCACTGAATCTCCGATGTTGACGATTGGTGGAGGCACGATCCTTGACCCGGCAGCTCAAAAGCTACGGATCGTCGACGACGAAGTGCTCGAGCAGGTCGCCCAGCTCGATTCGGACGAACCACTGCAGCGATTGGCAGCTGCCTGCTTCCTGGCCGGCTTGCAGGAAGTGACGGCGGGCCAGCTGCCGTCGCGGATCGGTGTCGCGGACCCACAGCTCCTAGACCAGCTGGTTGAAGCGGGCACGCTCTGGCAACTCAAGGTAACCGCCAGTCGTAGCCAGCGAGTTCACCTGCGAGCGATCGACAGGCTCTGGCAGCGATTCGACTCCCTGCTGCAGAAAATGCACGACGCCGAGCCCCTCCGCACTCGCTTTCCACTCGACAGCTTCCTCAGCCGCTTCGACTACCTCGACAATGACGTCATACTGCGTGCCATGCTCGGTCGCTTTGCCGACCAGGACCGGATTGAACTGGATCAGCGGACAATCGGTCTGAAGGGCCGTGGACCCCGCTTGTCGCGCAAGGAGCAGACGCTGCTGCGAGAGCTGATCGAGCAGTATCGCAGCGCCGGCATCGAGGCCCCGATGGTCAAGCAGCAGGTCGAGTCAGCCCGCCACCTGCAGGACAAGGTGCCCCAGCTGATCTCGCTGGCTGCCCTCAATGGTGACCTTGTGCAAGTCAGTGACGACTACTTTTTGCATACCGAGGCGGAGCAGCAGATCAAGGAAACTCTGGCCTCAGCGATGTCCGATGGCAGTGGTCGACCGATGGGTGAGATCCGCGATATCCTGCAAACCTCGCGTCGATACGCCGTTCCACTGTGCGAATATCTGGATCGTGTCGATTTTACGCGTCGCGATGGGGACCTTCGCTTCCTTAACAGCCCCACAACACTTGATGAATGCCCTCCTGCGGCGGAAGATGAGGGAGAAGCCAGTTAGCCGCCTTTACCCCCAAGGGTGCCGATCATCATGTCCGCCACGTTACGTGATATTCCAGCAGTCAATGAGCTTCTTCAGGAGCCGGTGCTGGTAGCATTGACTGAACTGCACGGTCAGCAGGTGATCACGGATCACACCCGACAGTACCTCGATGAGCTGCGGGCTGAAATCCAGCTTACACCGCAGACAACGACTTCACTCGCCAAGAATGATGTCGCCAGTGCAATTGCCGAGCGGATCAGCAGGGGCGAAGTTGCTCGTTTGCGACCGGTCATCAATGCCACCGGAATCCTCTTGCACACCGGCCTGGGCCGCGCCCCGCTGCCGGCAGCTGCAATCGAGGCGATCCAGCAGATTGTCAGTGGTTATGCCAGCGTGGAGATCGACCTTGAGAGCGGCAAGCGGTCCCAGCGAGTCGATGCGGTGGAAGCCCAGTTGCGACGACTGACTGGAGCTGAGGCGGCTGCCGTGGCCAACAACAATGCCGGAGCAACCTTGCTGGCACTGGCAGCCTTGGCTGCCGATCGCGAGGTGATCGTTTCACGTGGTCAGCTGGTTGAAATCGGTGGCAGCTTCCGCATGCCAGACGTGATGGAAGCCAGTGGTGCTCGTTTGAAAGAAGTTGGCACAACCAACAAGACACACCTCAAGGACTACCGGCGGGCGATCAACGAATCAACAGGCGCATTGATGCGAGTCCATACCAGCAATTACCGGATTGTCGGCTTCAGCAAGTCGGTTTCGCTCGAAGAGCTGGTCGAGCTGGGTCGCGAACATGGCCTGCCCGTGATTGATGATATTGGCTCGGGCGCACTTCATGATTACAGCCAGTTCGGCATCGACGACGAACCGCTGGCAGCTCATAGCCTGGCAGCCGGTGCCGACGTGGTCTTATTCAGCGGCGATAAGTTATTAGGCGGGCCGCAATGCGGCATCCTTGTCGGCAGCCGAGAAGCCATCGACAAAATCAGCCAGCATCCGCTGATGCGGGCCCTGCGGGTCGACAAGATCACGCTGGCGGCGCTTTCCGCCACGCTCAAACTCTACAAGGACACCAGTACGGCCCTCGAACACGTACCCCTGTTGCGACTGCTGGCCACGCCGCTCGAGGTGCTGGAGAATCGCGCCGAAGAGATTGCCAGCCAGTTGGCTGATGTGGATCAACTTGAAGCAGCGCAACCAGTCGCAGACACGAGCTACCTGGGCGGTGGATCGGTCCCCACCCGCGAGATTGACAGCTGGTGTGTCTCGCTGGCCACAACCACTATTTCCGTCGACGAACTGGCCCATAAGTTGCGGTCGGGCGGTGTCAGCGTGATGGGACGGGTCCAGCAGGATCGACTGCTGCTGGACTTGCGCACGGTTTTCCCGTCACAGGATGCAGAGCTTGTGGAATCGATCCGCAGCGCCTGCAGCTAAGGCCGTTGTCAGCATGAATTTCCCGGCCTGTTGCCTATCCAGTCACACGCCGGGTCCCCTAGAATTGAGAGTCTCGGATGTCGTCAAGATGGGCGACCAAAGGGCCTACGGCCACCATCATTCGACCAAGAGGCCAGGCGTGAACCGGCACTGTGTCAGCCAGCGGATTCCGACGACCCCATCCAATGGGCGATTGGGCATGCTGCGCCGACCGTTGCGGAGCATGATCTTGGTTTCGCTGCTTGGCCTGCTGGCCTCTAGCGGTCCGGCAGCGGCCCAGGAATGGCTGGTGTCGTCCCAGCAGCATGCCTGGGGGCGTTTCAAGCCTGGCTGCTGGAAAACTGTCCGTGTGATCACCGATATCCTCGACGGGCAGGGCAATGTTAACAGCACGACCAAGACCGAAACCACAACCACGCTGCTGAAGAAAAAGGGCAACAGTTACACGCTGGAAGTGGAAGTCACGATGGAGATCGGGGATCGCCGGATCGCATCCGAACCGAAACAGATCAAGCGGAACTTTACCATCAATACCGACGGCAAGATCCGCATCAAGCCGGCCAGCAAGTCCACGGTCACGTTTAACGGCCACACACTCCCGGTCGACGTGCTGAATGTCACGCTGGAGGACACCAACGGCCGTCGAGCCAGTACGGTGCATTCAAGTCGCGATACACCACCCTTCGTTTTTCGTCGCGAAACCGTGATGGTGAACAACGAGAACGAACAGCTCTACCAGACCACTGTCTCGGTCACTGAATATGGACTGGCACACAAGGTGCTGGGAGAAACCGAGATGATTTGTACGATCCATACCGTCCACCGCCAGGATATGCGAACGATCACAAGTGATGAGACCTATTGTGCTGACGTACCGGGTGGCATTATTTCCCATCGCTCCGAAGAGACCAACGCCGCAGGGCAGGTGATGCGACGGAGCACGATGGAACTGCTCGATTATGGACTCAGTGACAAGACCAGCAAGCGAAAAGGCCGTCGCAGCGACGAAGCCGGGGATGCCACAGGGCCAGCGGCAACTGGCCCCGGCAGCTAGAACAGGCCCCGCTAATTCTCTCTCAGTCGCCCCCGGGTGGATTGTCAAATCCAGATCGGGGGGGCATAATGCTGCATTCCCAGGCGACCCGGTGGTCGGCTGTTGCGACCGCCCAGTCTCCCCTGGAGGGCTTCTTGAAAGGGCGGCTGCGCGGCCATGGACGACAAAATCAAATACACCGGCATCACTTTCGATGATGTCCTGCTGGAACCTGCCTACAGTGAAGTGGTTCCCTCTGAGGTGAGTGTCGCTACTCATCTGACTCAGCGGATTCAGCTGAATATTCCCCTGCTCAGTGCACCCATGGACACGGTCACCGAGAGTGCCATGGCGATTGCGCTGGCCAAAGTGGGCGGGCTCGGCTTCATCCACAAGAACCTCTCGATCGAAAACCAGACCGACGAGGTCAACAAGGTCAAACGCAGTGCCAATGGCATTATTGCCAATCCAGTCACGCTGACTCCCGATGCAACGGTCGCTTCAGCCCGTGAACTGATGGACCAGCACAACGTCTCTGGCGTGCCCATTCTCAAGAACGGCCGCACACTTGTCGGCATCCTGACGCGCCGCGATCTCCGCTTCCTGGAAGACAACAGCCTCTCGGTGGCCGACGTGATGACCAGTGACAACCTGGTGACAGCCACGGGGGCTGTAACACTTGAGCAAGCTGAGAGGATATTAACGGCTAAAAAGGTAGAGAAGCTTTTACTGGTTGACGATGAATACAGACTGACAGGGCTGATTACGATCAAAGACATCGACATGATGAAACAGTTCCCGGATGCGTGTAAAGACGCGTCCGGACGACTGCGTGTCGGTGCCGCGATCGGTGTTTTCGACCTGGAACGGGCCGAAAACCTGATCGGAAAGGGAGTGGACGTCCTCACAGTTGACAGTGCCCATGGGCATTCAAGTAACGTCATTGAGACCGTAAAGGAAATCAAGAGAAACTGGGATATTGACGTCGTTGCGGGGAACGTGGCGACCCGGGATGGCTGCCGGGACCTGATCAAGGCAGGTGCGGACGCCATCAAAGTTGGCATCGGCCCCGGATCGATCTGCACCACGCGGGTCATCTCTGGAGTCGGAGTTCCCCAGATCACGGCCGTTTACGAGGCAGCCCAGGCGGCTGCGGATGCCGGTATCCCAATTATTTCCGATGGCGGAATCCGCTACTCGGGTGACATAACAAAAGCCATTGTGGCTGGAGCTCACTGTGTCATGGTCGGCGGCCTGTTCGCTGGCCTAGCAGAGAGTCCTGGCCATTTGATCCTCTACCAGGGACGAACCTTCAAGGCCTACAGGGGCATGGGGTCCCTGGGAGCCATGGTGGTGGGATCGAGTGAGAGATACCGGCAGGGTACCCAAGGAGCCGACAAGCTTGTACCGGAAGGAGTCGAGGGGCGCGTTCCCTTCAAGGGCGCGCTGAGTGACTTCGCTTACCAGCTGGTCGGCGGGCTACGAGCCGGAATGGGATATTGTGGCACTGCCACGATTGATGATTTGCGGACAGAGGCGCGGTTTATACGAGTTACTGCAGCGAGCATACGAGAAGGTCATCCCCATGACATTGCCATTACGCAAGAGTCACCGAATTACAGCCCGGAGTATGCCTCCGGTACCGACAACTCGTAATCGCACAGCCTGGCTGCCAAAGCCATTTCTGATCATCTCCCTGTTGCTCCTGATGGCCCTCCTGCTGGTTCCGCTGGGAGCAGCAGACCCACTGTTTCGCAGCTCCGATAACGTTCGACCACAGTCTCAGCGCGATTCCAGCTTCCATCTGAAGTTCCGCGCCCCCGCCGATTCGCCGCGGCCTGACACCATCTATCGGACCGAAACGGCACCCCTGCGAATGCAGGCCCAGCCCGCCGCAGCACCTACCGCCTACACCACTCTCGACCCCTTCGATGCTCCGGCGCCCGCCCTGCATGCCAATCCGGCCCAGCCCGCCGCAGTGACGGAGTCGGCCCGCCAGCCTGCCTGGCAGGCGATAACAGCAGAACCGACCGACTGGCTGGACTCCGCAGCGACAGCAACTACGGACCGCTGGCCTGCGGTCGCGCCAAACGCTCTCTCCGATCAGATCCAGGCCGAGCCGCAACCCTTGCCGTCGATTCGCCCGCCCGCACAACAACTCGCTCCGCCAGCGCCGATGGAACCCACGTTGACAGTTCCCAACGCCGCCATTCCGGATCCGCTGCAAGACAGTTCGCTACCGCTGCTGGCTCCGGCGCAGCAACCACTGATCAGCTTCCAGCAGCCCGTTGATGAAGAACCGGCCGAAGCACAACCCGCTCCGGTGGTCGAACGTAATCCAATCCTGGAATGTCGCAGCGAAACCTGCGAGGCAACAGCGCGGCGTCTGAAACCGACCGCACTGCACTCAATCTCGCTCGACGTGACACCGTCGTACAATCCCAACCTGAGTGAACCACCGCCGCGACTGCAACCCGAAGTACGTGAATGGCGCGACTCGGATGGAGCGGTTGTGGCCAGCGGGCAACTCGCCGATTTCCGTTTTGGCCGTATCACCATCCAAGATGCAGAAGGCCATCTGCAGAAGTTTCCAATCGAGCAGATGAGTGACGTTGACCGCTGTTATGTCTCCGATGTCTGGGGATTCCCGCTCAAGTGCCGATTGGCAGGCAGCGATGGCAGCAGCCAGCGAGATTTCACCGCTATTTCACTCAGCTGGACCGCCTCGGCCATCTGCCAGCAGCCACTCTTCTTCGAAGACGTCACGCTGGAGCGATACGGCTATACAGCAGGTCCCTTCCTGCAGCCCTTCCGCAGTGGCGCACACTTCTTTACCAACATTGCCATCATGCCTTACCGAGCTGGGATTCATCCGATCAACGAGTGCATTTACACGCTCGGTTACTTCCGGCCCGGCACGCCAGCTCCGGAAATTCGCCCCGCCTTCCCACTCAGTATCCGCGGCGGCCTCTGGCAAGCCGGCGTCGTCACCGGTGGAGCCGTGCTGCTTCCCTGATGCAGAGAGAGAAGCCAGTGGCGAGTGGTTAGTGACAACATGCAGCCACTCACGCGATACCAGTCCCGCCAGATTGATCTGCTGGCGGTCTCTGAGTACGGCCTCGCCAGCCTCGACTTGATGGAAAACGCCGGTGCTGGAATTGCCCAGCTGCTGGAAGAACTACACGACGATCAGCAGCCGACAACGGCAGTCATCCTCTGCGGCAAAGGCAATAACGGTGGCGATGGGCTGGTGCTGGCGCGGCACCTGCACGCCTCCGGCTTCGAGGTGCAGACAATCCTCTGCAGCGAACCAACGCAACTCTCCTCCGATGCAGCAGCTAACCTGGCACGCCTCCAGGCCACGGGTCAGCACGTCCGCTGGCTGGCCGATGCTGCCGATGTTACTGGCCTGGAAAACCTGCTGGCAGCATGCCAGCCTGCCAGCTGGTACGTGGACGCGTTACTGGGAAGCGGCGCGACTGGGGATCCACGCAGCCCATTCGACCTGGCCATTCGCTGGCTCAATCAACAAGCTGGGCTGCGGCTGTCAATTGACCTGCCCAGCGGGCTGGACTGCGACACTGGCCTGGCAGGCAGCCCCTCTGTGCGGGCAGATCACACAGGCACGCTGGTGGCACCCAAAGCTGGGCTGCTTGTTGAAGCGGCGCGTGAGCTGGTGGGAAAGTTAGCGATTGTGGCAATCGGTCTGCCGGCGGAGCTGGTCGCCCGGGTGCGTCGCCTGCCGGCGACCGAATAAGCCGATCCTGCCAGCACTTCATTCTGTCGGCGGCGGAGGATCGTACTCAAATTCCTTCCACTTCATGGCTCGCCGCATCGGCTCAACTCGCAACATCACATCCCCCTTCTGGAACAACCGCACTGTCCCATTGGTCTCGCTGACGACCACGGCCACGGCATTGGTGATCTTGGTAATCGCAGCTGCTGCCCAGTGTCGCGAGCCGAGACCCTTGGAGAGGGTGATATTCGCATGCGGTGCATCGACCAGTCGACAGGCTTTTTCCACAACACCGCTGGCACCAACCAGAAATGCCCCATCCAGCATGGCGATCTCTTTGATTGCCTCACGGACCCGTGGATCCTTGAGGTCGCGTTGTTTGCGGCGGTAACCACGCACGGGATCGAAACTTGCGGAATGGCTATGAGCCAGCACACGACGAGTATCACCGACCACGAACATTGTCCCTACATGCTTGCCCTCGCGACCTTCGCGGCCGATTTCCAGTGCCAGGTCAACGACCACTCGCAATGTCTCGAGCGGCAGGCTGGTTTCCAGCTGACGCAGATCTCTCGCCGTGAGGCGGCGCAGGTGATCTTCCAGGCGGATATGACTGACCGAATCGATGCTACCCGTCTCGAAGCCACTGTAGAGAGCAACCACCTCGGATCCGGGCAGCAACAACTCGTCGGCCACGCTGGCCAGCAGCGCCCGGCTCAGCTGTTCCAGGACGGGCGTCTCGTCGGATTCGAGCAGCACGGTTGGCAAGCCAGCCTCGCTGGCATCGTGCATCTGTTGTGAATCATTCCCGGCCACCAGCACAAGGTAACTGCGCGACCGTCGCTTCAGCAGTTGCCAGTCGGCCGGACCGTTGACCATCACCAACAGCGCATCGGCATCCGTGGCGGACCGCATCTTACTGGCAAGGTCCACCATGTCGGCAAAGTTCTTGCTGACTTGTTTGGCGTTCATACTTTCAGTGCGCACTGGGAGCCGGTTAAATCATCTTCAGCGATCAGCCCACAAGCCGGTGTGGATGATCGACCAGAAGGGGCCTTCCCCGCTTCCTGCAAGGAGTCCATGGGCCCCGAGAGGGTTCACCGACCTGATCTTATAGTTTTTCCGTGGCAGAACAAGCTAGCTTACTGGCCCGCTGCTGGCAGATCCAGCTCGGCCGCTGGCTGGCCCGGCAGCCCACCCAGCGCTCGCTGATCGTATATCACCAGGGCGTGCAGGGCATGTCCCAATGGCCCTGCGCCCCAGCGCTGCTGGCGGCCATTCCAGAGCAGATCATTCAGGTAACTCACCGCGCGCAGCACTCGGGGATCGTTGAGCTCGCTGCGTGGCAGCGAAAATGCCAGCCATTCCAACATGTGCCCGCTGGTCTCCAGCCGGCGCGCCAATGAGGGGGCCTGCGCCCGCCCGGCAAACCAGCTGGTACTAAAGCTGCCGTCCGAATTTTGTAGCCCGAGCGTGTATTGCCCGTATTCACGCAGGTACTTGGCCGCTCGCGCCCACTCACCCTCAATCTCTAATTCTCGTCGTTCACACTTGCGGACAGCGTAACTGAGACCCATCAAACGATGGCTGCCTCCACAAGCTGCACTGTGGATCGGCTGGCCAAGTTCCTCACGAATCAGACGGGGAATATCCCATGCTCCTCCCTGGCTGTCACGCCAGCGGGTGCCATGGGGTAGATAGTGCGACAAGCCGATCAACTGGAACGTCAACTCACTTCCACTTCGGCAGGCACGCTGTTCGTGAGTCACCAGGTCGGCCACCGTGTAGTTGCCGCCGGCCACATGCAGCTCGTAATCCGGTCGCACCCGCGACTGGGCCAGAACGGACAGGAATTGTCCCTCGTGACCTTCCAATCCGACTCCGATCAATGGTGCTGGCAGACCCTGCTCAAGTCCCAGCAACCGCTGTCCGGCCGTCGGCTGATTCCAACACAACCAGCCGATGGCATTCACTTGCCGCTGTCCGTTGACCAGTGAGGTGTCGACTCCGAAAGCAAGGGCCCGGTGCATCACGCTCCAGGGCGCCTCACGCGCCGCGTCAACCGGACGGGCGTGATAATAGGCCAGGGTCCGCAGCAGGCTCGATTTCAGTTGCTGCTGTGGCTCGGTCAGGGACGGAGTGTCGGCAGACGTCGCTGCAGGGAAGAGAAAACCAGCAGCCAACATGGCCAGGCTGCAGGAAACGAAAATGGCGCTATGGCGCATGCCTTGGTCGACTCCCAGCTGAAGATGTCCGACGTGGCGGACTAGAACCAGTTCCAGGGCATCAGGTCATTAAAGGATAGTCCCTCATGCTGCAGTTGCTCCCAGTAGCCACCTTGCCGTGACTGGGCCTGCTGTTTCGCTGCAGCCAACGGGACTTTCCTGTCGAGCACCTGTCGCCAGAGGCTAATATTGGCTCCCAGGTCAACACCGCTGGAACCTTCCAGTGCTTCGACTGCCGAGTACTGAATCGCCGGGTCGTCATCGTCGAGCACGTCACGCAGGGCAGTGTGTATTTCCCGCTGTGCCGCGGCACCACGGCAGCTTGCCAGCGATCGCATGGCGGCCATCTGTACATCCTTGTTGGTGTCGCCCAGGACGCGGCGAATCAGCAGCGAGACACGGCGTGGGGACGATTGCAGCCCCAGTGCTTCACAGGCCGCCATCCGAATCTGCGGGTCATCGTCTTCGCTGACTGACTCCAGCCCGGCCATCGCCTCAGGCACATCAAAGGTAGCTAATGTCTGCACAAGGGATGTTCGAAGCACGCTGTTGGTTTCTTGCTGCAGGTTCTCGGCCAAGGCACTCGCATGCGACGATCGATCTGCAATCGACATGCCCGCAGCATCGCGGCGCAGTTCGTTGAGCTGCGTTTCCTGCTGATGCCAGGTAACCGCATATTCCTCGTCCTCCGCCCATTCCGAGCGAGCTGCCGGATCAAGGGCGTTCCAGTTCACCACTGGATTGGGGAACAGGGAACAGCCAGCCTGGCTGACCAGGCAGCTGAGGATCATCGCCAGGGTGTAGCGACGGGACCAGCCAAAACGCGAAGTGAATCGTTGCATCCGTGCTTACTGCCAGGTGGAAAAAGGGAAGCTTAAGGCGCGGCAAAAAGTATCAGATTGACGCGGCAGGTGCCAGATCAATCGGAGATCCCAAGGCCTCAGCAGACAACTCTCGCTGGCTCCCTTGCCAACTCACCAGACCTATCCAATGATGAAGATATGGACTCGCAGATCGAACTACTTGGTATCTACCTGCACCTGGCACGGAGCTTTCAACAGCGCAGCCAGTTGCTCCGTCGTGATCGCATGCTGGTTCTGGCTGGACAGCTCAGCGCCAAGCTGGAACTGAACCGGATCGCGGCTTACTGCCGGCACCTTGTACTGGACCATAATCCGGGTCACATGCTGGGCCACTGGGCCAGGCTTCGCGACGCCATCCGTGATCCCGACTTCGATAATTTCTGCCGTGTCATCAGGCGGCGTTACCCGCGAGAGAAAGCAGAACAGCTGCTCGACGAACTGGGGATCAGCAGCGAGGGGGAACGCCAGGCTTACTACTCCGACGAGGAGTATGCCGCAGCACTGCTGGGAACCAACCCGGCAGAGATCGACCTGCTGCTGCAAACGTCCGGCGCTGACGATTAAGCCAGTCATGCCAGCTGGCCAGTCCCCTCAACAGTTCCAATTGCAATCACTGGCGCGGTTAGCCCGATCATGCTATCGGAATCAGAGGCTGACTGAGCGGAAATGACGATAGAGACTTACAGGGATCCTCTCCGCAACTGCCTCGCTCCAGGACAATCTACCGACATGCGATTCCTGCTTAGACGTACCATCTACCTCTCCCTGCTGCTGGGAATTCTTGTCGTCCCGCTGGTCTTGCTGAACAGCGAATGGCGAGAAGCCGCTCTGCGCGGTGGCAGCGATATCCTGGGAAAACTGGTGAACCTGCCGGGACAGCTGTTTTCCTCCGACGAGCACGCCAGCGTGCAAGACGACAGTCTGCCTCTCAGCCCGCTGGCTGAACAGATGCAGCACCTGGCCAAGCGGTTCCACGACCGCAACGGAAAACTGGGAAGGTTCTCACAAGTCCTCAACTGCGGTGCCGCTCGAAGTGACATGATGCGCGAGCTGGAAGGCTTTACTAAGGTAACAGACGATCAGGGGCAGGAAGGCGTACGGGTTACACTCGTCACCGGTGATCAGCTGGATGACCTGGCTGGCTCGCTAACTTACTGGTTCGACAACCGCGGTCGTACCTGCCGGATCCAATTCGAGGGCGTCACAGGAGACCCAGGGCGGCTGATATCCTATGTTCAGCGGACGCAGCGACTGAGCCCGCTGGGGTGCCCCGTCAACGCGCTGTTTGTGCGGGATGGACGAGTCGGACCGCGACATGTGCTGCACATCTCCCGACCATCCGTTGTTAACCTGAAGACACTCTATGGCCGCTACCAGGTTGCCATGGAGCTGAATATCTCCGGCCAGCAACTCAGTCCCGGGTCGATGAAATTGCTGGCAGCCGGAAGCTAACCAGACACCACTGGCCACGAACCAGGTGCTTCCCTCATGCCATTCGATTCGTCCGAGCACGCTGTCATACTGCCGGCGAGATCCGCTGATCATGGGCGGCTGCTCGATTGGATCCTCTCCGGCAGGCAACAGGCAGCCAGCGAAAGCCAGACCGCCGCGTCGATCATTGACCGCGCCCGACAGGGAGAAGTCTCTCTGGCAGGCCTGTTCCAGGCTAGCCTGGCCGGCCAGCTTGTTGGCACCGCCTGGGGACAGCTGCTGCCAGGAAAACTCGGCGTTGTCTGGCCCCTGCGACTGGCCGATGCTGCATCGCACGATGATGGCATCCGCCTGCTGGCAGCTGTTGATGATTTCCTTGACGACCAGCAGGCCAGCGTGCATATCAGTCTGCCCGGAACCGACAGTACACCGGCAGAGGAACAACAGCGACAACTGCTGCTGGCATCGGCTTACCAGATGCATACCGAGCTGATCTCGATGTCACTCCTGCTGGCTGGAAGTCAGCCAATTCAAGCCAGCTCGCTTCAATTACATGCCGCTGCTGACGACAAACAGTTGATCGACGAACTGCAAGCGACTGAAGAAGCTTCGCTGGACATCCCGGAACTGCAGGGCTGCCGGTCGCCGGTCGATGTGCTGGCAACGTACCGTAGTGAAGCTGCCGATGAGGATCTGGGCTGGTTCATTGCTCAACACCAGGATTCGCCCGTCGGCTGCCTGCTGCTGGCCAGGGATCCGGTCGGCAACAGCTGTACTATCCAGTACATGGGATTGCGGCCCGAAGTCCGTGGACAAGGTTGGGGAGCAGATTTACTTGGCTTGAGCATCAACTGGGCCCGTCAGCGGGGCACTGACAACGTGCGATTGATGGTCGACCGACGAAATCAACCGGCCAGACAGCTGTACCTGCGGGGCGGTATGATCGAATTCGAGCGGCGAGAATTGTGGACCCGATGAGAGCGCCACCAGCAACTTGCGAGCGCCTGGCGCAAAGCTGATCTCACCGACATCTTTTCCACCGTGTCACCGCGTCCAGGGGTCGACATCGCGGGTCGTCAGCAGCCAACGACAGCTCAGCATGTCCCGTCAACAGAGGGGTTGCGAGCGCCTGCAAAAAAAATCTGACAGATGTCCGACTGGCAGGTTTGATTTTAGTGCTAGCAGTAATACAATCGCTCTCCTCACGGCAGCTGACTGATGCATATGACCCTTCGTGAGCCCAGGCCAGCAGGCGAGTCAGTCAGAACGAGAGCTGGTGGATACCTGTCCTAGAAACCCACAGGATGTGGGCACAGTAGCAAGGGAGCTACTGTTTTACAGCGGGGCATGGTTGGAAACGCAGGGAATAAGCGAAAACGTGACCAGGGACGATACGGAGATCGTGTCCGCAGTGCAAACTGCATTGCGAGACAAGGTCGGAACAACTCGATATCGCATGTGGTTTGAGAACCGCGTGCGTTGGCAGCTGGCGGGCGAGCAACTGCAATTGCTGGTTCGTGATGCCTTCACGTTGGAACGCATTCGGCGTTCGTTCCAGAGCGAGTTATCCGAGGTCATCGAATCACTGTCGGGCCACTACGGCTCGCTCACACTGCAGCTGCGTACAGACCCCAGCTGCGATCCGGCCGACACATCAGCGGCAGCGATTGAGCCGGTTGACGAGTCGCCTGCCGAACCCGCTGTCCAACGAGAGACGGAGGTTGTGGCGGACAATTCACAACGAAGCTGGGGACGCTTCGAGTCCCTGGTGGTCGGGGATGCCAACCGCATCGCTGTCACCGCGGCCCGCATGTTACCAGACCGCCCGGGCTCAATTTCCCCACTCTTCCTGCATGGCCCGCCTGGCAGTGGCAAGAGTCACCTGTTGCAATCGATCTGGACAGAATTCCGGCAACGGCGGCAGCGATCCCGCTCGGTCTACCTGACAGCCGAGCAATTCACCAGCCATTTCCTTGAGGCCTTGCGGGGCAGCGGACTTCCCAGCTTCCGCCACAAGTACCGCGACGTCCAGTTACTGCTGATCGACGACGTGCATTTCTTTGTCGGCAAGCGAGCCACGATCAGCGAATTGCATTACACGATCGACTCCTTGCTGCGTGATGGCCGGCAACTCGTATTTGCATCGCATTACCCGCCAGCAGAACTCCAGGACCTGGGCATGGACCTGGTGGCGCGACTCTCCAGCGGCCTGGTCTGCGGCACCGAACCTGCCGACCATGCGATGCGGATGCAGATCTGCCAGCAGTACTGTCAACGGCAGGACTGCCACTTCTCCAGCGAGATCATTGACCTGCTGGCACAGCAGCTGCGAGGCGACGTACGACTGATGCACGGAGCGATTCACCGCTTGCAGGCCATCGAGCGAGCATTTGGCAAGCCTGTCTCGGTGCCGGCTGCCAGCTCGCACCTGCAGGATTTGTTCCAGGTCGCCCGGCGGGCAGTCAAGCTACCTGAAATTGAACAGGCAATCTGCCATGTCTTTGGCCTGCAGCCTCAGTCGCTGCAATCTTCTGGACGAACTCGATCGGTCAGCCAACCTCGCATGCTGGCAATGTGGTTAGCCCGTGAGTACACGCGGGCGGCCTACTCCGAGATCGGCGACTTTTTCGGACACCGCGCCCACAACACAGTCATTTCAGCTCACCAGCGCGTCAACAACTGGATGTTGAACAACGAGATGATCCAGACACCTCATGGCAGCTGGAACACGCGAGACGCCATCCGCCGCGTGGAAACCGAGTTGCAACTCGCCTGATCAGGCGGCGCCCCGACAGGGTCACTTCAAACGGTTCATATACCGCAGCCAATCACGCTGAAGCTGAGCCAGGTCAGAACCGAAACTGGCGCGGAACAGGTCCAACCTCTGCTGCGGATCGTACTCAGCCAGTGGTGGTTGTTGCCCTAGCTGGCCAAGATACTGGATGAACTGCTGTCGGCGGGTACGCAGCAGGAAGTAGGTCAGGGCCCAGGCCTGGGCATACGACCTGCGGATGCTGGCGGGATCCTTGAAGCCCGCATCGCTGCTAATAATGGTCGCCAGCTGAAGCTGTTCCCCACCTGCCTGGGCCAGGCGAAAGTGCAGCAGGTTGTAGCGATTGATCTGGCCAACTCGGTCCCAGCCCCGCTGATCATCCAGGTTCGGTGACTCAAAGAAAGTGGCGATGCCCTCACTTAGCCAGGCTGGGTTGTCCGCAAACCGTACCTGCAGGCCGCTATTGTAGGCCAGCTGGTGCGTGGTCTCATGAATGATCGTGGCCACCGTCCGCTCGGCTGCGGGCTGTGCCAGCAGCCGATCTATATGGCTGAGTGAGATTCCGCGGCGCCACTGGCCGCTGAGGGCATCGACCCCGGTCAGGTCAAAAGTGCAGACCCGGTTGGTCTGTTGACTGTAATGGCCAATAAAATGACTCCCGTTAGCACCAAGTTCATCACGGCAGAAGTCGAGATAGCTGGACTGCCTGTCAAATACGATTGCTACCAGCGGATAGACCGGCGGCTTGAGTTCTCGACCGCGGTATTTCCAGTACCCATAGAAGCCGCGGTACAGTCGTTCAGCCAGGGCACCCCACCAGTGAGCAAAAGCGGGAGAGGTGTTAAAGCAGACCAGAAAATGTGCGGTCCGGTGAACACGAAAGCCCTCGGGAAGCTCCGCCAGCAGATCCTGCTCTATCTCCGCTGCACTCTGAGCTGGCAACGGCGCAGGCAACTTCTCGCGATAGAGAATCTCCGTTGCCTTGACAACCCACATTCTGCCGTCCTGGCCGAGCAGCAGGAGGCCGCCCTGGCGATCCTTGGCAACAACCTCACCGCGCACATGGTGCGACTGGCCCTGGCGGTGAAAGACCACGTGTTCGGCCGCAGCGACCTGCTGCGGATGGAACGCCGGCGCAAGGCAACCAAGCAGAGCGACGATCAACAGCCTGGTCAGATGAGTGGCAGCTGAGTGCATGCAGCAGAGTGGGTGGGGAGGTTGTGAGAAGGGCAGAGGGGAGCGGATTAGTCTTCTTTGAGTTCTGGCGGCGCCGGGCGGTCGACTTTCTCTTCGGTCAGGCGTGCCAGGTAGTGCATCATGCTGGTGGGGCCATTGAATCCGATCACACGTTGATCCAGGTGCATTCGGCGAGTTCTCACCTGTCCCCCAGCGATATCGAACAGCACACTGCCATCCTGCAGTCGTTGCACCAGCTGGGATTTTATTTTCGGGTCAGTCAGTGGCGTCAGCACCTGTGTTTTGATGGCAATCGTCGCCACGCCGGCCTCGACCTTTTCCAGTTGATATTGGCGACGCAGCTGAATGGTCCTGAACACACCTTCGGTTGTACGGATCCGCAATTTTTGCGGCGTATACCACCGCTGCCCGACCCTGACGGCCTTTTCCGGCAGCGGGATCAGCAGCGAATCGATACCGGGGTTGAATTGCTTGGTACGATCGACACGCTTGACGACAGCCCCTTGCGGCGTGATGGTCACGGTCGAGAGTGGTTTGCCGACGCTGTCGGCAATCACCTGGTAGGTCCCGGGAGCCATGTCATCCTTGCTGCTGTCATAGCGAATCTCATCCTTACCGGAGACTTTCTGCCACATCCGCACCTGCGTGATGGTATGTACGAGGGTGATATTGCCGTCAGCATCGACTTTCTTCACATCCCATTGCCGCCACGACTGACTGCGCGACTGCACCGTCTGGTCAACGCCATCGATGCGAGTCTGCATCGAGACCAGCTGGACCACCTTGGTCAATATCGGCTCGGCTAGCTCGAACTTGTAGCGCAACAGGTAGCTATCATTGGAGACGCGGCCGGTGGCCCGATCCAGTTCGTCCAGCAGCGCGCCATCGGGTACCGGGGGCGGGGCAGGTTCTTCAGCGGCCAACGCAGAGGGCTGAGCGAGAGTAACCAGCAGGAAACTCGCCAACAGGTTCAGGCAGAGAAAGTGTGGCCAACGACTCATCATTGAGCATCCTTGCAAAATGACTCGCGAGATTTTCAGGGGGTCCACTGCAGCCGCAGCGAACCTTACTTCTTGTGGCGAATCCGTCCGCCCCAATCCAGTTTTTCACGCAGTGTGTGGTAGTCATCGTGTGCAGCCACTTCTACCAGCTGGAAAACCGCTTCAGCTCGTTCCACACGAACACGATCTTCCGGTGCCAGTTCCGTCAGCACCTGGCCATCGACAACCAGTGAGGCAGTCACATCGGTCTGCCCGATACTCATTTCGAAGACCCGGTCGGCCGAATCGACAACAGGTCGAACGGTCAGGGTGTGAGGGTTAATAGCGGCAATCACAAAGGCCTGCAGCGTCTTGCGGAGAATCGGGCCACCTGCAGACAGGCTGTGGGCGGTCGATCCGACCGGCGTGCTGATAATCAAGCCGTCGCAACTATAGGTCGTTGCCCGATTCGCGTCAACGTAGAGATCGACATCAAGCAGCGAGTAGGGCTGGCCCGCACGAATCGCTGCCTCGTTCAAAGCAAGTTGCTGACAGCGAACGTTTCCATCCCGTACGACGCTGCACTGCATCATCAAGTGGCTGGTGATCGAGCATTTACCGGCCACAATTTCTTCCAGCGCCGCGTCGACCTGGTCCGGCGAGATCGATGCCAGGAAGCCGAGTCGTCCCAGGTTGATACCGATCACCGGTCGCTGGCAGTTACCCATCTGCTGAGCGGCATGCAAGATGGAGCCGTCACCGCCAAGCACGACCAGCAGGTCGGCCTGCTCTATCATCTCTGGCTGATCCAGCTGCTGTCCCAGCTGGATCACATCCAGCCGGCTTTCAAGTGCCGGCAGCAACTCGTCGGCAGCGTTCGCGCTGGCCGGCAGCAAGACAACCGCACGTGGCTTGTTCTGCTGGTCGGCCCAGCCAGGACGCTGGGGTGCAGTTTCTGTTAAGGAGAGATCGTCTACCATCGATGGTGGTGTCCCTTGAGCGAATTAACGAGCCAACCCTTCGAAACTCTCTGGATCCAGCACACTGACAGCTTCTGCCATCTGTCGGCAGGCGTCGGCAATGCCATTCGCATCCAGCCCCAGGTCGCTGAGTAAATCACCGCGACTTCCGTGCTCTACAAAGAGGTCGGGAATTCCCAGTCGTCGGATGCGGTTGGCTGGCAGCTGCAGCCTGGCTGCACATTCCAGCACGGCGCTGCCAAATCCCCCCGCCAGAGCGGCTTCCTCAACCGTCAGCAGGAAGGGAGCGTGCGCGACAAGTTGTCCGATCAGCTGTTCGTCCAGTGGTTTGACGAAGCGGGCGTTCACGACACCGACATCGAGTCCCTTGTCAGCCAGTTGCTGGCGGGCCTGCAGGCACTCGGCCAGCAGCGCCCCACAGCTGAGTATTGTACCGTCCCGGCCTGTAAACAGCTGTTCGGCCCGTCCCAGCTCCACCGCAGCAACTTCTCGATCAAGCTGAGGGGCAGTCCCCTTGGGATAACGGATGGCTGTCGGCCCTGGATATTGCTGAGCAAACTCGACCATCTGCTGCAGGTCGGGTCCATCACCCGGGGCCATCACAATCATCTCCGGGAAGACGCGCAGGTAAGCCAGGTCATAGATACCGTGATGGGTTGGTCCATCGGGACCAGCCAGACCGGAGCGGTCCATCATGAAAGTCACCGGCAGCCCCTGCAAGGCAACTTCCTGGAACAGCTGATCATAGGCCCGCTGTAAGAACGTACTGTAAATGGCCACCATCGGGTGCAGGCCTGCCTTGGCCTGACCGGCAGCGAATGCCACCGCGTGTGCCTCGCAGATGCCCACATCAAAGAACCGCTCGGGGAACTCGTCGCGGACCCCTTCCAGCTTGTTCCCCTGGCACATCGCCGCTGTCACACAGGTAATCTTCTGGTCGTTCTGCATCGCCTGTTGGATCGAATCACGGGCAAAGTGAGTGAAATTCAGAGTGCCCCCCGCTGTCGCTGGCTGGGGCTCCTCGCTGACAGGCAATCCAGGCGGCGTGTGATAAAAGACCGGATCATCGGCTGCTGGCTGATAGCCATGGCCTTTTTCGGTCACCACGTGCAGCAGGGTGGGGCCCGGAATATCGCGGACCATCTTGAGGTATTTCTGCAGGGTGGCAATGTTATGACCGTCGACCGGACCAAGGTAGCGAAAGCCAAGTTCTTCAAACAGCATGCCGCCGTGCAAGCCGGCCTTGACCGCTTCCTTCATCTGTCCCAGGAAACGCTCCGCCGGATCTCCAAACAGCGGCACCTTGTTGAGGATCTTGCTGACCTCGCTCTTCAGGCCGGTATAAAAGGGAGCCGTACGAAGCCGGTCCAGGTAGGAGGCCAGGCCGCCCACGCGAGGACAGATGGACATCTCGTTGTCGTTCAGGATGACCAGCAAACGGTCACTCGACGCGCCACTGTTATTAAGTGCCTCGTAGACAATACCGGATGGAAAAGCACCATCCCCGATCACCGCGACCGCCCAGCGGTCGGTCATCTCATTGAGATCATCTCCCGAGTGCAATCCCAGCATCGTGGAGACACTGCAGCCAGCATGCCCGGTCATGAAAAGGTCATAGGGACTTTCCGCCGGGTTGGGATAACCCATCAATCCGGACTTGGTCCGGATCGACATGAAGTCGGCATAGCGTCCGGTCACCAGCTTGTGAGGATAGACCTGGTGGCCGGTATCCCAGATCAGTCGATCATGGAGAAAATCAAACTTGCTGTGCAGTGCCAGGCACAACTCCACGACCCCCAGGTTGGAAGCAAAGTGGGCCGACCGCGACTCCAGCAACTGGCACAGCACGTCGCGGATTTCCGCGGCGAGGTGCTTCAGCTGCTGACCTGACAATTCATGCAGGTCGCGCGCCGACTCAAGTTTCTCTAACAGGGGATGTTCACTCATTAACGATCTCGCTCAAGCACAAACTGGGCCAATCCGACCAGTGGTTGATGCAGCGGCGCAAGGCACTCAATTGCCTGGCAGGCCTGCTGGATCAAGTCGGCAGCCCGCAGACGGCTCTGGTCAATACCGAGCAGGCCCGGGTAGGTCAACTTACCACGATCCAGATCCTTGCCCGTCCGCTTACCTACCTGCTGCTCATCACCAGCATGATCCAGCAGGTCGTCGGTAACCTGGAAGGCAAGACCCATTCTATCTCCATACGTATCGAGCGCGGTAATCTGTTCATCGCTGGCCCTGGCAATAATGCCGCCAAGTCGGAGGGCGACCCGGAACATGGCACCTGTCTTGCGGCGGTGAATTGACTCGAGTTGCTCCAGCGTGCGAAGTCCCTGCTCGGCGGCCAGATCATCAACCTGGCCCCCGACCAGCTGGCAGCCGCCGGCGGCGGCGGCAAGTTCCTGGCTACAGCGAACAACCACCTCGGCCGGCGCGGGCATGGCCGAGATGACTTCAAAAGCCTGAGCCAGCAGGGCATCCCCAGCCAGGATCGCATTGGCCTCGCCGTACACGGCATGGCAGGTCGGTAAACCTCGCCGCAGGTCGTCATCGTCCATGGCAGGTAGGTCGTCATGAATCAGGGAATAGGTGTGAATCATCTCCACCGCACAGGCTGCCTCCAGGACCGCCTCCTGCTGTTGACCGCAGGCACGGGCCGCCATTAACACCAGGATCGGCCGCAGACGCTTGCCAGCTGAGAGCAGGCTGTGACGGATTGCCTCGGTCAGTACGGCCGGAGAGCCAGCTGGATAACGAGTCAGCTGGTCCAGCTGCTGGTCCACCTGCTGCTTGTACTCAGCAGCAACGTCCTGAAAAGCAAGCTGCTCCGTGGTGGCCATGAGATTCAACCTTACCTGCCGTTGTCTGTTTGACGGGAATGTTGCGGTGCCGATCAGCAGCAGCTGGCTGCCTCCATGAAGTCCCCCAGCAGGGGGTACAGCAACGAAACCTTGGGCAGGATCTGAACAATTCCTCAATTACTTTGGCGATCGAACCAGCAACTCAGCTCCAGCAGAACCGCCTGCAGTAATTCATCTTAGAACAGGCCCGGTTCATCGTCCACATCGTCGGCCTCCGACTCCTCGTCCGAGGCATCCTCGCTCGAAGTATCCTCGACAGCGGCCCCACGCCGTCGGGCCCGCGATTCCTGCTTTTCGTCCAGCGACAGGTCCTCGTCTTCAAACGGAGCTGTGACCGCTTCACCCTGGTCGTCGACATCTCGCAATAACTCAACCTGCCGGGTGGCTTGCTCCAGCTGCTGGTGGCAGCGTTTCAAAAGTGCCACGCATTGCTGGTACCTCTCGAGCGAATCACCCAGTCCCAGTTCACCCTCCTCGAGCTGATGGACCGTCTCCTCCAGCTGGGCCAGGGCGTCTTCAAAGCTGATTTCATCCAGTTCTTCCGCCGGCTGTTGCTTGTCTGTCATGGTTCATTCCCCTCCTCGGTCTGCTGAAACGGCTGGTCCTGATTATCTCCCGGTCGAACCTGCTCCACGCGGCTGACCAGTTCGCCGCTGGCGAGTCGGCTGACAATCAACTCTCCCTCTGCTACCTGATCGGCCGACGTGATCAGCTGGGTCTCGTCTGGCCGGTGGGTCATACTGTAGCCGCGGGCGAGTACGCCGAGCGGGCTGAGTGAATTCAGTCGGGCTGCGGCTGCCGCCAGCGTGTCTCGCTGGTAGTTCAAGCGCCGATCGAGAGCCTTTTCAAAACGAAATTCCAGCTCATCGATACGCCGGGCCAGCATCCGCAGAGGTTCATCGGGACGTCGCAGCACGCGCCGTGAACGGAGTTGTTCGATTCGTTGACCGAGCTGCTGCAGCCGCGTCCGCTGGGCTGTCAAGGCTCGTCGCCTGAGGATCGAAAGGCTCTCCAGTACCTGTTCCCTGGAGGGCACCGCGATCTCGGCTGCTTCGCTGGGCGTCAAGGCACGGCGATCGGCCACCAGGTCAGCCAGAGTCACGTCGATCTCATGCCCAACCGCAGAGACGACAGGCAGCTGGGAGGCAAAAATAGCACGCACCACCCGCTCCTCGTTAAAACACCAGAGGTCTTCCAGGCTGCCGCCGCCGCGTCCCACAACCAGCAGGTCGGGGGCTGGCTTGAGACGATTGGCCAGTTCGATTCCGGCAGCAATCTCGTCGGCGGCGCCGCTCCCCTGGACGCGAGCTGGTATCACCATCACGTGGACCGAGGGCCAGCGACGCCGCAGGACCTCGAGAAAATCCCGCACCGCGGCGCCCGTCGGACTGGTCACAAAGGCAATCCGTGAAGGCATCGCCGGCAATGGTTGCTTGTGTTCAGGATCAAACAGGCCCTCGGCAGTCAGCCGTTGCTGTAACTGCCTGAGTCCCAGTTGCATGGCACCCTCGCCGATTGGCTGGACCTCGCGGATCACAAGCTGGTAGCTGCCGCGCGGAGGATAGACATCGATCTCGCCGCAACAGAGTACCTGCTGGCCATCCTCGGGCGAGAATTTCATCCGGGTGGCAGTTCCCCGCCAGATGACCCCTCGCAGCTGAGCCTGGTCATCCTTGAGTGTCAGGTAGATGTGGCCACTTTTCGGCCGGGCCAGGTCGGTTAACTCGCCACTCACCCAGACCCGTGGAAACTCCCCCTCCAGCAGATCCTTGATCTGCATGGTCAGCTGACTGACCGTCAAGACATCCTGGTCTGCAGGCGATTGATCCATCAGGGCACGAAATCCTAGCCAGTGAAAGCGGGGCCAATCGCTGATCCTAACAGAGCACCCACTGGCTGGGTATACTCGGCCGATCGAGCAAGGCCCGGGGTTCGCTGACAGTCGCTGTCAGCGTCAGGCGGCGTGCTTTTCGGGGCGCGAGTGAGCCGCTTCTGCTGGGGCCACGAAGCCCGGGATCGTACTGCTGATTCGCATTCCCGATTCGGCCCATTGTTCAGCAGCGGTTGTCAGTTCAGTGACATGCTGCTGCATGTAGAGCCGGTATTTTTCCAGGCCATCGCGCCCCAGTTTCGGCGGGATCATTACCCGCGGCCCAATGATCATGCGACCCTCACTGCCGGCTCGCGGCACAGCAAACTGATCCCAGCTCTGTCGAATCCGCCAGGGACGGTCATAACCGATGCCCGCGCCGACCAGTGGAATACCCAGTCGAGAGGCGAGGTAGACCGCTCCCGGCGCCAGTTGACGCCGTGGGCCACGCGGGCCATCCGGTGTAATGGAGAGATTGGTTAAGCCCGCCTGCTTGATGATCTTCTTGACACTCGCCACACCACCTCGAAAGGACGATCCCCGGATAGCCCCGAAGCCAGCGTGACGAGCAGCCTGGGCGAGAAACTCGGCATCGAAATGCTGGCCGATCAACATCGAGATGTTCGTGTTGCCATAGATATAAAAAGGCGCGGTGATGTACTCGTGCCAAAGCAGGTAGATGATCGGACCCTGGAATTCGGGAAATCGCGTGTCGGTGCTGGGATCATAATGCGCGACACGGAAATTGACTGAGCGAAGCCAGCCAAAGATGAACGAACTGGCCAGCAGGCCGCCGACCTTCGGAATCCATGGTGCGCGAAACTTCATGCGTTGACCTCCCTGTCAACCGTGCCGATCAACTCGGCCACTCTCCCTGAAATACCTCGACCGCCTGGCCCGTCATGAAAACATGCTTGCTCGACGGATCCCAGCGCAAGGAGAGATCGCCACCCAGCAGGTGATTGGTGATCTGTTCATCGGTTCTGTCGGTCAAGACGCCTGCCACACAGACAGCAGATGCTCCTGTTCCACATGCCATCGTCTCGCCGGATCCACGTTCCCAGGTCCGCTGGCGAACTTCCTGGCGACCCAGCACCTCAACAAATTCCACGTTGACCCGTGCTGGGAAGCAGGGATGGGTCTCGATCTGCGGACCCAGTCCACGCACCAGTTCATCTGTCAGCTGGTCAACAAAGACGATGCAATGCGGGTTGCCCATCGAGACGCAGCTGACCAGTAACTCCTGACCAGCGACCTCGAGCGGACAATCGGCGACTGGATCGCCAACAAGCGTGGTTGGAATCTGCTCGGCAGCCAGGATCGGTGGCCCCATATCCACCGAAACGCTGCTGACGAGGCCCTGGTTGATTTCCAGCTCCAGCGACAGCACTCCCGCTCCGGTATCGACAAGCAGCTGCGGCTTTTGACAGATACCGTGGTCGTAAACGTACTTTGCCAGGCAGCGAATGCCGTTGCCACACATCTCCGCTTCCGTTCCATCGGCATTGAACATCTGCATTCGCGCATCGGCGTTATGACTTGGATGAATCAGGATCAGCCCATCCGCTCCGACCCCACAGTGGCGATCGGAGATGTCGCGCGCCAGCTGCGGCAGCCCTTCGGGCAGCGGGGGGTTTTGAAAGCAGTCGAGGAAGACGTAATCGTTGCCCGCCCCGTGCATCTTGGTGAATTTCATTGCCTGCATTCCTGCCACTGCCGACCTGCACTCCAACTATTTATCGTTACCTATCACTCTCTATCCGACAATGCCAGCTGGCCAGCTCACCGTGTAAGAGGAATATCCGGACCACGTGGCTGTGCCATCGTCGGTGGCCGGCCCGGCAAAGTATCTTCCAGGTCTGCCAGGATCCTCTGCATGGTGTCATCCAGATCCGGGAATGCCGTCCGCTTGATCTGCGGCTGGTCGAGTTTGCCGACCACGTTGATCTCCATCAAGCTGCGACTCGCTTCGGCCAACACGGTGCTGACAATTGGCACTCGTATCTCGCCTCTGCCGACTGCCGTGTAGAGCTTGAGGTCGATTTCCCGGTCAACATTCATCCAGCCGCTGCCTCGCAAGCTGACGGCATCGCCATTCAGCCGGATATCCTCGAGGTGCAGATGATCTGACTGGATGCGCAAGTCAATCTCGGCGGAGGTGAAGTTACTGCCGGCCGGTTCGGTCGCTGCCAGTAATTGGGATACCGCCATGATCAAGGGAGTTCGCTCGATGTCGGCCTTACGAAGCCTGACGTGGCCCAGTCCTCGCAGGCTGTGGACTGCTCCCAGCTGGCCCGTCAATTGCAACTGGGCATCAACACGTCCCCCCAGCGGACCCCCAACCACTGGCTGTTGTGAAAAGTGACTCAGATCGCCATTCAGCAACTGAGCGACGAGCAGGAACTGGGACGTATCCGCTCGATTGACGTGAGCAGCCAGTTCGATCGCACCATCGGCGTAGGTGCCGACTAGCGGCCGTGCCACGTCACCCTCCGAACGGGGTGGAACCCAGCGACCTAGCAGCAGTTGTTTTTGTTCAATCCAGATCGGCCCCTCGAGCGATGTCAGCTGTTGATTCTTGATCTGGACTGAGTCGATCTCCAGTTCGCCTCGCGAAAACGACTCTCTGTCATTATGGCGTCCCTGCAAACGGATACCGCCAAAGATTTTTCCCAGCGCCATCTTGCCGCCGAGCATCCCGCCGGCGGTGTCGATCGTGACATCCCAGCCGGCATGCATCGAACGCTGGTCGCCCTCTCGATGACCCAGCTGCAGCTGGCCATTGACGAGGAAGCTGCCCTGGATATCCATGGCTGCCAGTGCCGGGCCAAGCGAACCTGGCAGGGCAGAGATCAGGTCGTAATCCGCGACCAGGTTGTCGGCAGCGACATTCTCCAGGTTGACCGACCAGTCGCCGTTGGGCTGCAGCCGTCCGCGGCCATCCAATCGCAGCACGGTGCTACCATGCTCGGCACGCATATCACTCATGACCAGCGTACCGCGGTGATATGAAATAGCACCGCAGAGGTTGGTCAGCGGATAGGGAAACCAGCTCGGCTTGATCCGGATCCCATCCGACTGCTGCCGCCGAACTCGGAATTTTTCAGCCGCCAGGGAGAGATGAGCTCGCTCATCACCCGGTCCACGACGAATGGAGATCGATAACTGGTCAATCGATCCGCTGGGATTGAGCGAGTTCCAGAATTGCCATGTTTTGAGGTCAAGCATTCCGATCGCATCCCGCAAGTCATCGTCCAGCGGCATGTCGTTTATCGACAGGTCAAGTGCCAGGTTCGGCGTCGTCGTGCCAGCCTGCCAGCTGCCGGCACAGCGCACGAATGCGCCAGCGTGAACGCCGGTCAGGTTTTCCAGCGTCCAGATGTCATCATTGAGTCGAAACGTGCCATCGATTCGGTCAACAGGGTAGGGGAAAGCCTCGTAGCGGATCGCCGCCTGGCTAAGGTGGACGATCAGGCGACGATGTTCGGGGCGCTGCTGACCGTTGTACTGGAAGAGTGCTTCTTCAAGCAGCAGCTGGCCAGTCGGGGAGAGTGACCGCAGCAACGCTTCTGAGCGGGGATCGAGGGCGCCCATCAGCTCATCGTCAATCGGCACCGGGCCACTGACGGCAAGCCGCAGCCAGCCGCGCGGCTGTTTAAATGGCTGATCAATATTGGCGACGACGGAAAGGGCCTGGCCGTGAGCGTGTGCCTTGAATCCTTCCATCGTGAGCGTGTCATTCTTCAGTCGGATCAGCCCCTCGGCACCGTCAAGTGCATAGGGAAACTTCGCATAACGGAAGGAAGCATCGTGCACTGCGACAACCAGCTCACGCTCGTCTGCGTGCGAACCCGATTCGCTGCTCCAGTGGATATCGACCGTGCCGACCGGCGAAAAGGTGGTCAGCGGCTTCTGTAAATCCTCCGGCAATCGAGCGATCAGTCCTGCATCGACACGCAGCTGGTAGGCCGACAACTTCAAACGCCGTTCGGGCAGCTCTGCAGTGGCACTCTGCTGGTAGAAACCTGCCAGTCGAGCCGTACCACAATGAGCCGAGATGTCCGTCACGGCGAGACCGTTCTGATCCCAATGGATTGTGGCCTGCAGGCCACCGACCGGGTATGGCAAGCGAGCATCCTCGAGTTTGCCGTCCAGGACCTGTGCCTGCAGTCCGCCACTGAGAGGCTCAAACCGAGGCAACCTGATTCCGCCATCACCAGCCGCAGTTGGCGTGGCCAGACGACCGGCCAGTTGCAGGTCAAGATTCGTGTGGCAGAGCAGGCGAGTATCCGCTTGCAGAATGCCAGCCAGCGCGTCGGCTGGCAGCAATCCCAGTAACAGGTTACTGACTTCCAGCGACCTGGCAGCAGCACTCACATTCCAGTGGTCCGTGGCGAAATCAAGCTGGCCGAGGATCTCGAGCGATTCAAAATAGCGACTGGTGGCGTTTCCCTCGAGTCGCCATGCTGTTGCCGAGACGTCGGCCTCGGGGGCCAGCCGCAGCTGCAGGTTATCGACCACGAAACGGCCCATCCCTTGCAGCTGGGAGTCTGTCAGCTGGAGTTGGCCATCGACAATTCGAACTTCCGGTGGTTTTGGCAGATTCTCTCTATCGAAGACGGGCCGCAGGTGCTCCAGATTCCAATGGCCCGCGGTATCGCGGTGCACGTGGATACGGGGACGCAGCAAGACCATCCGATCCAGCCGGGAAGTGCCCAGCACGAGGTTATCGGTACCAAGCTCTCCTTCCAGCCGGACCTGGTGAATCGACAGCAACGGCTCCGTTTCCCGCTGGCTGCTGGCTGGCAGGTTAGCGCGCACATCGGACAATAGCAATCCACGGGAGGTCTGTTGAACTTCACCCACATACCAGCGCACGTGTGGAAAGTGCTCAGCCAGTTTCTGCTCGATGCCAGCGGCAATCTGCCGCTCGAAATAATGACGGACGGCGGCAAAACCGCTGAGCAGGACCGCTGCAAGTACGGTGGCAAGCAGGATCACGGCGCGTAACGAGCGCCTGGCGGGCGGTAGATATTCCGCTCGTCCAGCTGCCATAGAGCTGCCTCCTTGCCTAACGTCACCTGCACTGGTGCTGCCTTTATTCGCGCATCCATGGCGAGGCAGGGGAACGGGGGAGGTGGTTCTGGCAGGCAGCGATGGAACTGGTAGATCGCCTTACCGCGATTCCACTTCCGATCAGACGCCCGGGCCCGCCACGCCCCCCATGTGCAGTTGTGCAAGGGTATAAAATTTCCCGTTTGAGGACAAGAGAAATCAGGCCTGGAGAGACCAAATCTAGTCGGCCTGGCGAATGAAAGGAGCATTCCCAGCCGGTGGTTGAGAAATGGTCTTGCGTCGGCGACCGAGAAGTCGGTATCAAAGGACCTTTAGGTGGTAGAATTCACGTGCAATTAACGTCCCAGGCTGGCTCTATCAAGCAACTGCCAGCAGCTGGCTAGATTGCGTTTCGCTGCACAGAAATCACGCCCCCAGGAATCTTTGTCTACTCACGCCGCGTCGAGAAAAAACATGCACACCAATCGAAAAACCCTCTTGATCATTTCATTCCTGACGCTTGTTGCAGCGGGTGTTGGTTTTATTACACGTGGTGCCGCCGCAGGAGCCTGGGCCAAGGAATACGCCATTACTCCAGCGACGTTCGGTACGATCATGGGCGCCGGTTTCTTAGGATTCGGGATTTTCATTTTCGTCGGTGGAATGCTCGTTGAATGGCTTGGCTACAAGAAGCTCCTGTTGACCGCCGTCATTCTGCACGTCGTCAGCGCGATCATGTTGTTCGCCGCGCCCTCGCTCCACGCCGGTTGGTTGGATTCCGTCGGCAAAGAGGCTGCCACAGCAAATATTACAACACTGCTGTATTGGAGTGTGTTCCTGTTTGCCGTCTGCAGTGGCCTTTATGAAGCGGTCATTAACCCGCTCGTGGGTCAACTTTACCCGGAGAACCAGACGCACTACCTCAATATTCTCCACGCGGGTTGGCCAGGCGGGCTGATCGTGGGTGGTATCCTGGCCGCCTGCTTCCAGAATGCATCCGCTTGGATCACAGAAGTTCCCTGGCACTACATACTGTGCACTTATTCAATCGTGTTGATTGTGCTCCTCTTGATGGCAATCAAGGAGGCGTTCCCAGATACCATCTCCCAGGGTGGTAAAGCCGATACCGCGGCGTTGTTCGCTTGTTTTTTATCACTCCCCTTCCTGCTGCTGATCGTGATCCATGCCATGATCGGTTACATGGAACTCGGAGTCGATTCGTGGCAAACAAGGCTGATGGAAAACCTCGTGGAAAACTCCGTGGTGATCCTGATCTATACGTCCTTCCTGATGTTCGCACTGCGGTTCTTTGCTGGACCGATCGCTCACAAGCTCAATCCTATCGGCCTGCTTTTTGTCAGCTCGCTGCTGGCAATCGCCGGGCTGCTCTGGCTGGGAAGTGAAATCACCACGCCTCTGGTGATTTTTTCGGCAGCCACCGTCTACGCACTCGGCAAGGCCTTCCTGTGGCCTACGATGCTCGCCGTGGCAGGCGAACGGTACCCACAGTCGGGGGCTATTGCAATGAGCGCCCTGGGTGCCTCAGGCATGCTCTGTGTGGGCTTCATCGGCGCGGAGTTGATTGGCGTGCAGCAATCGATGGCCACGCTGTCCAACCTGGAAACCAATCATGCCGCCGTCGCACCGGACTACAAGTCCGGTGAAACCAAGTCCTTCCCGTCCTGGGGATCAAGTATTGGCCTCTCGCTGTTCGAATTTGAAGAACTCAAGGCCGACAAACAACAGACGGCCATGGCCGATGACAAGCACGCGGATCATACGGCAATCAAGACCGCATTTGATACCGGGAGCCGCACAGCGCTAACAAAAACAGCATTGGTTCCGACCGGGATGGCTATTGGCTTCCTGATCCTGCTGTTCTATTACCGCTCCATCGGTGGCTACAAGGTCCTGCAACTGGATGACATGAATGACGACGCTGGCTCTGCTGACGAGGTCGCCGCGGAAGTCGCAGAAGATGATGCGACTGACGCAGATGAGGCCGGCGGCAGCGGGGATGAGGAAGACGAGTCCGAGTACTAGCAGACGGCTAACTACTGACCGTTAACCAGCAGATGAATCCAAGCGGCGGGTGAGCAGCAGCTCCCCGCCGCTTTTTTTCTCTCGACGCTGAGCGTCGACATTGCCCGGAAAGGTCTGCCGTTGTGGCTGGCCTTCATCCAGCAGCATGGCCGCCAGCTGCTTCCACTGCTGCATTCCCATATCCCGGCGCGGCCAGCCCAGGCCCGTCCAGCAATCAATCAGTAACTCACGCACCAGGAATTCTGCTGTACCTGCTGGCAGCGGCAATTCGATCAGCAGCTGCTGCAACTCGTCGTTCGACTCCTGCCGGACCACCGCGTCGGCAAGTTCTGCTACCTGCTGCCCCAGGTACTGCTGTGTTTCCTCGGCCAACTGACCAAGCTGGACCAGGGACTGGGCCGCGGCCTCGTGATACTGTTCACTCAACAGCGGCAACAGTTCGTGCCGGATGCGGTTGCGGGTAAAGTTGGGATCCTGGTTGCTGCTGTCCTCACGCCAGGCCTGTTGTCGCTGCTGCAGGTACTGTTGCAATTCCTCTCGCCGGCATGCGAGCAACGGTCTGACGAGGACAATATCCTCGTCCAGTGGCCTTAATCGCGGGATCCCAGACAATCCTCGCATCCCACTCCCTCGCAAAATCCGGTCCAGGATCGTCTCCGCCTGGTCATCCTGCGTATGGCCTGTTACCACGCAGCGGGCACCGTGACGCCGGGCCACTTCGTGAAGGAACTGGTAACGCTGATCGCGGGCAGCTTGTTCCGTCTGCGGCCCATCAGCAGCAGCATGTCCAACCACACAGGGCCAGCCAAGTTGATCCGCCAGCTGGCTGACAAACTCAGCGTCCTGGTCTGAATCATCGCGCCAGCCATGATCAAAATGAGCCAGCACCAGGCTGCTCTGAGCCGCAGCAGCGAGTTGATCCAGCAGCTGGACGAGGGCAACGCTGTCCGAACCGCCCGAGACAGCAACCACGACCACCAGTCCCTGCCAGCTGGCTGTCGGCCAGCTGGCCTGCAGTGCCGCCAGCAGTTGCTGTTCAAGGTTCGTCGTCTCAACGGTCATGATGTCCGGTGCTACCCGCCTCCGGCCAGGCCGGAAGACGATCAGTTGAAGTATCGAAGCTCTCTGGTAACATACTGCACAGTCAGCCGTGGGCAATGCCCGCTGGCTGCCGAGGCGATAGAAGCGATAATGGCTTAGGTTGGCGAAATCAGACTGAGAGGCGGGTAGACTGTGCGGATTCTGATGATCGGCGATATCGTGGGCAAACCGGGGCGCCAGATCGTGCGCGATAGCCTGGCCCTGCTGCGGAAACGCCACGGCATCCACCTGATCGTTGCCAATGCCGAAAACGCCAGTGACGGTTCGGGCCTGATGGTCAAGCACTACCAGTTGCTGATCGATGCTGGAGTCGATTGCATCACGATGGGGGATCATGTCTACCGTCGTCGTGAGATCTACGACACGCTGGAAAAAAGCGACAACATCATCAAGCCGGCGAATTACCCCGAAGCGTCACCTGGCCGGGGTTCAACAACCGCTGTTGCCACCACCGGGATCCGTGTCGGCGTGATTAACCTGCAGGGCCGTGTCTTCATGAAGCCCGCCGACTGTCCCTTCCAGGCGGTCGAGCGTGAGCTGAAACGGTTTCCAGTCGATGTGAAGGTCGTGTTGGTCGATTACCACGCCGAGGCCACCAGTGACATGCAGGTGATGGGGCGTTATCTCGATGGGCGGGTTTCCGCGGTACTCGGGACTCACACGCATGTCGCCACGGCCGACGAACAGATCTATCCGGGCGGAACCGCATTCCAGTGCGATGTCGGTATGACGGGCCCCTACGAGAGCATCCTGGGCCGTCGCATTGACCGCGTGACCGAGACCACCACCACCTTTCGTCCAGTCCCGTTTACCGTGGCCAGCGAGGATGTCCGACTGTCCGGTACGCTCGTCGATGTTGACCACCAGACTGGCAGGGCGACAGGAATCGAGCGGCTGATGGTAAGTCGGGCCGATCTGGACCAATGGCTGGCTGACGAGGGCTAACCTGGAATCCAGGATTTGCCATAAAGCGGCCTTGCGTCCGCTGCACAACCGCCATTATCCTCTGCCAGCTTTTGTGCTGTGAAGGACCAGTGATTCCATTACCTCAACGTCGTTGGACGTGGGTTTTTCGCGGGCTGGTGCTGTTCAGTGGGCTGGGCCTCGTGCTCCTGCTGCTGGTGGCATGCATCCTGGAACCATCCCCACGCGGCTATGGAACCCACGGCCAGCTTGGCCTGGGGAACTGTTTTTTCGTTGAGCAATGGAATGTCCGCTGTCCCTCCTGCGGCATGACCACAGCGTGGTCGTTGCTGGTCAGGGGACGACCGCTGGCGGCCCTTCACGCCAATGCTGGTGGCGTCATGCTGGCAGTCGCCGCAGTTTTTGCAGCCCCCTGGCTGTTGATCTCTGCAGCTCTCGGCCGCTGGGTTGTACGACCACCGAGTGAAGTCTTGCTGCTGCTGTTTCTGCTCTGCTGGATGCTTGTCATCCTGGCCAACTGGGGCCTGAGGTTCCACGACATTTGACACTGGACGACCGAATCATGAAGCCTGCCACATTACCACACCGTTCGCTCTGGACAGCCCTGAGTTTGATGGCTGCCGGTCTGTTCCTCACTGGCTGTGTGGGCATGCTGGCCCACGGACTTTACGTGATCAAGGGAAACAAGGTCCCCGCGGCCTTCGACCAGCTATCCGGCCAGCGAGTGGCCGTGGTCTGCGTCTCCAGCTCACCGGCCCGCGGGCCGGCGTCACCACCCGACATGATTGCCCGTGACGTGGGACAGATGTTGTCCAAGCGAGTTGCCGATATCGAGATGGTGCGGCCCGACGAGGTCGCCGACTGGATCGATCGCAACCAGTGGAACGAAATCAAATACGTCGAGGTGGGGCGCGGCGTGCAGGCCGACCTGGTTGTGGCGATTGACCTGGAAAGCTTCCGCTTGAAGGATGGAGCAACCCTGTTCAAGGGCCGAGCCACGGCGCATACCACCGTGTTCGATATGAATGCCGACGGCAAGGTGGTCTTCGAAAGCTCAACCTTCGACTTCAACTACCCCGAAAACGGCGCCCGGCATACGACGGAAGTCAGCGAGTCGTCGTTTCGACGCGTCTTTATTCGCAGCCTGGCCCGTCAGCTGGCCAAGGACTTCTTTGACTATGACCGCGACGAGGACTTCGCCTACGACGCAACAGCGATCTCACGTTGAGCCATCAGTCGAGCGTGGTGGAGCGTGTCCACATGATTCGCTCCTGAATCACTGCGGCGGTGACAGAGAGTCCCGCATGCCAGGTCGAAGATCCAGCGACGTTGCCTAGAGTGCCGGTGGTTTCCGCTTCGGGGGCGGCTTCTTGAGATTCCGACGTTGATCATCGGTCGCCGGGCCGGGGTTTCCGCCGCCGCCGTTACCCTGACGCCGCGGTGCCAGATCTGTGAATTCCTCGTCCCATTTCCAGCCGATCGGCATATCAAGTTCCCGCTGTGCCAACAGCGCCCAGGGCGTACCGGGATGGTTTTCGACTACCCGCTCGAGGTACTCAGTCGCCTTGGCACCCAGGTTGGCTAGCTGGCTGCCAACCGACACTTCATTTACCGGCACCAGTTGCCAGGTATTGTTCTTGGAGTCCTTGAATTTGAGACCACGTTTGGCGGCAGCCAACATGCCGTTATAGGTCTCGGTACGAACCTTGACTGCCAGCGTGCGTCCAATGGCCAAATCAAAACCGGCCTGCCATCGCGGCGAGAGTTCATCTGTGCGGTCCGTTTCACCCAGCTTCAACAGCTCGTACAGCAGGTTGACCCGTGGCTCCAGGCTGGCTGCCAATTTCTGAGCCTCCGACAATTCGTTGGCCAAGGTCGCTTCGTCACGCTTGACGAAGCGTGTTTTCGGTGACTCCATCGGGGTCACCCAGGAGCGAGCGGCAGCGTTCATCAAGGAGCTGCGCATCTTGCTGGTCTTGATCCGCCGCAGGTACTCCGTCGCCGTAATGTACTCGGGGCGATAATTGCGCATGATCGTGGCATCAAAGAAATGCTTGAGATGTGCGGAGTAGGCAGTCGTTTCTCCACGCGACACCGCCTTGTTGACGTTACGGTTGGGATGCACGGCGAAGTAGATGCCGCCGGTCTCGTAGCTCAGTCGAGTCAGCGCAAATGGCCCAAAGCCCGAATCAATCGGTGCCTTGTCTTCACCAGCTCCGGAGAAATGCAACTTGATCCGCTCCGGCAGGAACGACTCGGGACCCTGGTTAACCCGACCCCACTGCGCCCCCTGGTCAAAATTCGGATCCGGATCGATCCATTTGACCAACGTCTCGCGTCGACCAAAGGGAGCGGGTACGCCGATCACGTAGACCGGAACCGCCAGCTTCTGGCAAAATCGGACCGTCTTGTCCGACCACTGCTGAATATCATCCAGCTCGCCCGCTTCATCGCTGACCACAATGACCATCACATTACGCTTCGGCTCACCGTTGTCGTCCGGCGCCGTATAGCCGCTGTAAGATTCTGTCGCCTGGTAGACAGCCTGGAAGACTCGTTCCAGACCACTGTCGTCCTGCTCGATTTTCCGGACCGCTTCCTTGATCTCCGCCAGGCTATCGGACGGCTTGGGCATCATCGGTAGGACCTGGCTGCCGAAGGCAAAGACCGTCGTTACCAGCGGCTTGTCCTCGTACTTGGCAAAGGCAGGGTTCTGGGAGGCTTCCAGGATGCCAAGCTCCTCGTAGATTCGATCGAATCGAGCGTGGATCTCATCTCGCTGACGAGCGAGGCTGCCAGACTGGTCAAAGAGCCAGATCACCAGTGTCTTGCGTTCCTCCAGTGACATCAGTATTTCATGCGTGATGCGGTCGATGGCACCACTGGCGCCGGTTGTGCCTTCGCCCACGTGACCCTTGACTGCCAGGGTCTCGTTGAATCGTTGACCGGTGGCGAGCTGCACCTGCTGGCTGATTTGGATTTCGCCGAAATCCTGCGGTGACATGTCGACGGGAACGGGAATATCCGAGATCTCGGACAACACCGGCGCTTCAGACAAGGCCATCTTCTCGCCCGCCTCGTTGTTGGCACCCATCTTGATCGTCGGCTGCTCGCTGAAGTAAACGTCCTCAGCCTTCGTCAACTCCACTTTCTCTTCTGTCAACGGAGTTGTCAGAGTCAGCTCAACGTTCGTGTTCTGGAACACCAGTGGCCAGAGGCCCATCACCAGCAGCAGGCTGACATGAACAACCACACTGGTCAGAAATGCAGCGGAATCGCGGTCAAAAGGAGTATCCTCTTCGCCGGTTCTCAGCTGCCACCATTCTCGCAGTCGTCGTATCACGGTTTCGTTCCTTCGAGTATCTGTTCCAAATAGCAAACGTTGCCGCAAGGCACGGCCGGTTGCCAGCCAGCACGTGTATTATGAGCTGTTAGCGAAGGCAGTCCGCTGACAACAGTGCCCAATAACGGAATTGTCCCCCAAAACGCCGGAAAAGGCAAGGAATCATCGTAATCCGCAGTGACCGTATGTTTCCTTAGGCTGCTCTACCAGTTAAAGCGGCCTGGCCCACAGAAAGTACTCATTTTCAAGGCCAGCGCGGCTATAATATTGAACAAAATCGGCATCTCCGGTGTGATTCCATTCACTCAATTTTACTCGGACAAACATCCTCTTCGCATGGCCATTTGAGTCCCCGGCCACAAGACAGCCGATAATAACAACAACGGACCAGCAGCGAGCCTTATCCTAAACACGTCTCAATACACAACTTCTTGACCGGTACATGCCATGCATAGCCAGCTCACAAGCACAACTCGACATCGTCGCCAGGCCCTGACAATGGTATTCAGCGCCTTGCTGGCAGGCCTGATCATGCTGCCGCTGCTGGCCAGCGGACTGACCGCCCAGGACGACGATGAAAAGGAGATCCCCAAGCCCAGGCGAGTGCAGATCAAGACAGCCGATGGCCTGCAATTGAATGCTGCTTACTTTGCGGCAATCAAGGCAAAAGACGCCATGCCGGTGATCATGCTGCATGACTGGCAATCGCAGGGTGGCACGCTCTACAGCCTGGCCTTACGAATCCAGAAAGAAGGTCATGCAGTACTCGTGCCCGACTTGCGAGGACACGGCATGAGCACCACCATCACCATCCGCAAACCGAATGGCCTGACAGACACGCAAGAACTGAATCCTGACAAGTTCACCAAAGCGCACATTATTGCCATGGCCCGCGACGTCGAGGCCTGCAAGCGATTCCTGATGCAGCGTCACAATGAAGGCGAGCTCAATATCGAAAAGCTGACGGTGGTTGGAGCGGGGCTGGGTGGCATGCTGGCAATGAACTGGGCCGTGGGGGACTGGAACGTGCAATCCACACCCTTCCTCAAGCAGGGGCAGGATGTCAAGTCGCTGATCCTGCTCTCACCGCTGGGATCCTTCAAAGGTGTCACCAATCAGGTCGCCATGACGCATCCGGTCATCGCAGGCCAGCTGAATACCCTGATCCTGGTCGGCAACGGCAGTAGCAAGGAACTCTCCGATGCCAAGCGACTCTACAACCGGATGGAACGTCGGCATGGCGAAAAACCGACCGACCAGGCTGAGCTGGCAGCACACAAGCTGTTCATTATTGAGTTCGAAACGGAACAGCAGGGCACGGCTCTACTTAACAGCAATCTCGCGCCGGATCCGAAGAACCTGATCTGGTCCTTCCTGCGTGGCAAGATCGTCGGCCGTGATGTGTTCACAGTGGGTGGAAGCGACATGTCGCTTGAATGGAAGCAACGGGGCAATGCCTTCGACCCCGACAATGACAAGTAGCACGGTCGCCCGTCGGCATGACCGGCATCATTGATACCGGCGGTAGAGCTGTTGCTGGCCGACTGCTGCTGCGGCGTTTCTTGCAGCCTTGGCGACTGGAGATCAAGCCTGCCCGACTGGCAGCCCGATCCTGACCTATAGCAGCCTCGCCTGGAGAGCCAGATATCCAGCTGCCAGTTGTCCGCCGCGGCCCCTGAACTTCTTGCTGGTGAATGCCATGCTCACGCGCAACCGTCGGATTATTGGAATCGGTATCCTGGTGGCTGGCTTCTGTGCTGCCATTCCCTACCAGCGCCAGGCCAGCGAGGAAGGGCCAGCCGGCCTGAACGACAGCCTGGTTTCCTCCCGACAGCTGTCGGATCAGCCGCTGCAACTGTCGATCGTAGCTCGCAATCAGGTCGATGGCACGACGCCAATCCAGAGCCTGCAGGACCAGGATCGGATCAAGCCGCTGCGAATTGAAGCTCCCCTGAGTCAGGTCGAGCCAGCCGATGCGCCGAGTGGCCCGGGACCCGCGATCCCCAGCATCGACGACCGATTTCCCGTCACTGCTCTGCCAGTGCTACCATCCAACACCACTCCGCTGATCGCCACGCCAACGGATCGACTAACGCTAATCAGGCCGGACCAGCGGCGCAGTCATCGTGTCGAGGACGGGGACACGCTATCTCAGCTGGCAACAGATTACCTGGGAAGTGCCCAGCGAGCGGGCGAGATCTACCAGCTGAATCGAGAGCGACTCTCTTCTGCCGAGTTGCTGCCGCTGGGACTCGTCCTGGAAATCCCCGCAAACTAGGGCTCAGGATAAGCTAGCTCTTCTGAGTTTCGGCCTTGTTACCCCAGTTGACGAGCATCAGCAGGACCGGCGAGGCCACGAAGATCGAGCTGTAGGTACCGACCATCACGCCGACCAGCAGCGAGAAGGCAAATCCGTGGATTCCCTGTCCGCCCAGGAAGTAGAGAATCAGCACGACCATCAGGGTCGTCAAGGAAGTCAGCAGTGTGCGGCTGAGTGTCTGGTTGATGCTTGTGTTGATCATCTCGCGGGTCAGATTCGGACTCTTGCCCCTTACCTCACGGATACGGTCAAAGACCACAATCGTGTCATTGAGTGAGTAGCCGATGATCGTCAGGAAGGCGGCCACCACCGGCAGGCTGATGCGGAACTCCTCAATCAGCAGGAACTCAATCGCCACATACTTGCTGATCGCGATGGCTCCCAATGTGACCAGCACGTCGTGGATAAGTGCCACTACGGCAGCTAATCCAAAGGCGACTCGCTGGAAGCGGAACCAGATGTAGGCCACGATTCCAACCAGGCTTCCGAGCAGTGCCATGATGGCGAGTTGCTGTGTGTCACCGGCAACCTTGCCGCCGATCGTGGAAGAGGAATGGAAGTAGGGCTCGTTGGCCACCGACGACTTCATTTTCTCAAGGATCGTGGAGGTATTAACCACCGACTCCTTCAAGGTGATATTCCAGGCAGGGTAATCGGCCGTGCTCTCCTGGTCCCAGCTGGTTGCTGCCTCGGACTCCGGCACCACCAGGATGCTGTTGTCAGACAGGTTGATGTTGAGTTCCAGGGCCGCGTTGCGGATCATCTCACGCAGCGTCACCGCATCGACTTCGCCATAGTCTCCGCCAGAGTCGATACTGAATCTGACAACTGCCGCCGACTCAATTACCCGGCCTACGACCGGATCGCTGGTGCTGCCCGGCTCTCCAGTGGCTGGGTCAGCATCGACCGGATCGCTGCCGGGAGGAGCCGCTGCTGCGTCATCAGTCGAGTTGTCGTCTTCTGCTGGTTCGTCTTCTGCTGGTTCGTCTTCTGCTGGTTCGTCTTCTGCTGGTTCGTCTTCTGCTGGTTCGTCTGTTGGCGGTTCGTCGCCGGACTCGGTGGGATCTTCAGCTGAGTCAACAAAGCAGCCGTCATCCTCATCTTCATCCTCATCGGCGTCCTCATCCTCATCGCCTCCGTCTGCATCGCCTCCGTCTGCATCGCTATCGGAGGAGCCATCGCTATCGGAGGAGCCATTGCCGGCCGCAGCGGCTGGCGTCTCTGTCCGTCGCACGGCGACCACTGTGCCGAGGTCCACCCGGTAGGAACTCAAGAGAGTCTTGCCATTATCCTGGAATGCTGCCTGGACAACTTCCTTGAGCTTTTCCGGTTTGGCAATCGATGTATCAACTCGCCAGGCGGTGTTCTCTCTGTTGCTTACCTCAACCCGCGTCATCGTGAACTGTACGGGATTCTCCAGATAGTCCTTGAGCATGCCTTGTTGGACCTGCGGATCGTCCAGCACGCCACGGATCCTGGTGGTCATCTGTTGATCGTCGAGCGGTTCGATGAGCTGCAGGGTCACCGACGTGCCACCAAGGAAGTCGATCGCAAAAATCCCCTTACCGCGGCTAGAGACCGCCCCGATACCGATTACGATTACGACCACGGAAATGCCGGCAGCGACAAGGCGTTTGCCAATAAAGTCGATAGATGTCTTGCCCACGATGCTGAACATTTTCAAGACGCTGATACGGCGGGCACGCTCGGCCAATTCGAACACCACCCGACTGCAGAAAATGGCGGTGTACATACTCATCATGATTCCCAGGATCAGCGTGATGGCAAATCCTCGAATCTGATCGGTGCCGATCATGTACAGCACAAGTGCTGTAATCAGGGTGGTCAGGTTGGCATCGACGATCGTGATCGTGGCCCGACCGAAGCCGTTACGGATGGCCATCCGGAGTGACGAGCCACGGGACAGTTCCTCACGTATACGTTCAAAGATCAGCACATTGGCATCCACCGACATACCGACGGTGAGTACCAGGCCGGCCAGCCCTGGCAGGGTAAAGGCGGCGTTAATCATCTTCATCAGTGCCAGGATCAGCAGCAGGTTGGTGGCCAGGGCCAGCACCGCGATGATTCCGGCAAAGCGATAGTAGATGGCGATAAACAGAACCACCGCCGCCAGCGAAATACCGATCGCCACGGTCCCTTTGCGGATCGTCTCCTCGCCCAGCTCGGCACCCATCCTGTTTTCGCTGATCGGTTCCTGCTCCAGCGTGGCGGGCAGTCGTCCGGCCCGCAGGATGCCGACCATGAAGTTGATTTCATCGCGGGTGAAGTTACCTGATATCTGGCCTCGTTCGGAGATGACCGAGCGAATCGTCGGCGCTGAGAGCAGTTCATTATCGAGCACGATACCCAGCTGGCGGGTCACACCCTGTCTCTCGTCAGGCCGATAACGGCTGGTCATCTGCTTGAATCGCTCGACCGCTCCAGTCGCCTGTCGCATGGAAAAGTCAATTGCGGGCCCGCCATTTTCATCCACACCGCTGCGGACGACGCCCAGGTCGGCACCCTCAATATTGAATCCATCATCGGTGAACATCAGGACTTCGACATTCTCGATTCCCAGTTGATCCAGGAAACGATCAAAAGCCATTTCATCCTTGAAGCTGCGACCGGCCACGGGGACCAGATCCTTGTTTGCCGCATCCCGTACGATGTTGCCACCGGCGCTGTACTTGATAGCCCGCTTGCCGTTGACATCTGCCTCGATATCGCGAGCGACCCTGACCCATTGCCCCAGTTCGGTCCGATCAGCGGCTGGCAGGGCAGGGTCATCGTAGATAATATCGGCGCCTTGCTGCTCGCCATTGGCCTTCTCGATCAGCACCGCGTGGTCACTGTTATTGGCGACGATGCGGAATTGCAGCAAGCCGGCCTGGGTGATTCGTTTCTTGATCTGGGCAATTTCACTATCCTCGGCATCGGGGATAATGATCTCAATCTGGCTGCTGCCATAGCTGCGCAGCACCATCTCACGCGTGCCGCCTGGATTGATACGGCGACTGAGTGCCTGGATCATGGCATCCATCGGTGGTCGTTCACCGCTACCATCGTCTTTCAACTGGTAGATCAGGTTGACGCCCCCCTTGAGGTCGACGCCGTACTTGAAATCGAGCGGGGCAACTTCCACGACCGCGATACCGACCGTGGCCAGGATCAAGGCAATCTTCCAGGTGTATTCCGGAGAGCGAATGCGATCGACGATCATGCGGCCCATGATGTAGGCAAAGCTGATGACCATGATAAACACGCCGAAGGCCCGGAAACCCTTGTCCGCCGACGCTGCATTGCCTTCCGACTGAACAACCGAAAGGTTGGAAAAGCCCAGCAGCAGCCCAGCAAAGACCGCCATGGTGAAGACAAAGCGGAAGGAATCTCCGCGCACGTGCAACAGCTTGGCGACAGGCGGCGCCAGCCGGGCTGAGAGGACTGCCACGATACCGCTGACCAGCAACAGCATCATGCCCCAGCCAGCGTCAGACAGGTATTCACCGGAAACGTAACATAGCAGCAGGGCCAGCATCGTTCCCGAAATGAACTCCAGTGCTTTCTTGCCCTCAACCATCATGCGCGGAACACCGCGGCCGATGTAAAATCCGAGAATGCCGAACAGAATGGCAAACGTCCAGGCCAGGCCGGTCTTGATACCGTCCATCGTGGTTGGTGCGGCCGCTTCAGCCTGAGCCAGCAGCAGGTAATTCAACATGTTGTTCAGGTTCGATGCCATAAGCCAGTTTTATTGTTGTGCCAACTTCAGCTCGCTGCAACGCATAGCTGGTTGCCTGCCGTCGGTTTGAGACGACATCCAGTCGGTTGGTCAGCGACGTTGCTCCGTGGGTTCGGGCGGTTCATACAGGTCCCAGACACCAGAACGTGACAGGACCAGTCGTGTATCGGTTGATTCATCGGTCACAATCGTCAGTTCCTGCCGATCCTCGTTGACCGACACAACCTTGCCGATAATCCCGCCGCGCGTGATCACCTGGTTGTGCTTTTCAATGATATTGACTCGCTTGGTCCGCTGCTTCTCCTTCGATTGACCAGGCCGCAGCATGATGAAGTAAAAGAGGGCGAAAATGATCAGCATCGGCATCAGGAAGCTGCCGCCGCCGACCGGCGCTGGCTGTTGCTCATCCCCTTCGCCGCCACCATCTGCAGCCGCCGGAGCTGGCGCAGCCGCCTCATCCTGCGCAGTGGCAGGATCGGCCAACACAGCCGTGCTCAACAGCAGGCACGTGATTAACAACAGCAGCTGTTTCACGTCATACTCCCAGTCATCTGTGGCGAGCCGGTATCGGTTGACGCGGGCGGCTCGGCAGGGACGAAAAACTCAGTCAGCAGGCTTTATCGAGGGTTAATCGAGTCATCATAGATCGTCACGCGATGGTCGACAAGAGCACACTATGATGCCGTCGGCGACGCACTGCTGCGACCTGCCGAACTCCCCCAGCCAGCTCGTTTGCGGGCGATCAAATCCAGCAGGCTGTCAGCACGAATTGCCTGGCGGGCCTGGTCAAGCAGTCGCTGGTAATATGTTAGGTTGTGAAGCGAAAGCAGAATCGGACCAAGCATCTCTCCGGCCTGGAAAAGGTGCCTGAGATAGCCACGGCCGTGCCCGCAGGCAGGGCACGGGCAATCGGCCTGCAGCGGCAGCTGGGAGTCCTGATATTGCTGGTTGCGAAGACGAATCGGCCCTTCATCGGTGAAGGCCATTGAATTGCGGCCGTTGCGAGTCGGCATCACACAGTCGAACATGTCGACACCGCGGGCAATGCCCTCCAGCAGGTCCTCGGGCCGGCCAACTCCCATCAAGTAACGAGGCCGATCAGCGGGCAACTCGGGCGTGGTCAGGTCCAGCACGCGATACATCTCGTCGGCTGACTCGCCCACACTCAGCCCGCCAATCGCATAGCCAGGAAAGTCCAGCGCGACCAGCTGCCGACAACATTCTACCCGCAGCCGCTCGTCCAGACCGCCCTGCACGATCGCAAACTGCAGCTGCTCGTCGCGACTGGCCGCCTGCCGACATCGCTCAGCCCATCGAACTGTTCGCTGACAGGCATCTTCAACCGCTGCGGGTTCTGCCGGTAGCGGGATGACATGATCCAGCACCATGGCAATATCACTGCCCAGCTGCTGCTGGATCTCGATCGACCGCTCGGGGGTCAGGATCATGCGGCTGCCATCGATATGCGACTGGAAATGAGCCCCCTGTTCCTCGACCTTTGTCAATCGAGCCAGGCTGAATAGCTGGAAACCACCGCTGTCGGTCAGGATCGGGCCATCCCAACCCATCATCTGGTGCAAGCCACCGAGCTGGGCAACAACGTCGCTGCCGGGCCGCAGTGCGAGGTGGTAGGCGTTGCCAAGTACCATCTCTGCGCCGGTGGCACGCAGCTGCTCAACTGTGACCCCTTTGACTGTGCCCTGGGTGGCAACCGGCATGAAGGCCGGAAGCTGTACCGGACCGTGCGGTGTGGTCAGCGTCGATTGCCGAGCATGGCAATCGGCCGAGGTATGGTGCAACTCGAAGTCGAAGCCCTTGGCCTTCATGGCGATACCACTCTTGCCCTGCACAACCAGCTGTGATCAACGCGGCACGACCAGCCCCCAGGGGATGGTTACTCGCCACGCAGTGTCAAGTTGATCTCTTCCAGACGCTCGCGCACTTCGTTCAGGCTGGTAACGCCAAAGTTCTTGGACTCCAGCAGGTCATCGCCGCTCTTGCGCAACAGTTCACCAAGTGTGCTGAGCCCCAATCGCATCATGCACTTGCGGGCCCGGACCGAAAGATTCAAATCGGCAATCGGCCGATCGTGCAGTTCCAGCTCTTCCTCGCTCAAGTGAGCACGATCATAACCGCGGTCCGAAGTGGTCGTCTGGTGAGCAAACTGGCCCAGGTCCAAGCCCTTGGAATGCAGTATGTCACGGATTTCAACCAGCGAGGTCTCACCAAAGTTCTTGCTATTGAGCAAGTCAAGCTCGGTCGTCCGCGTGAGGTCACCAAGTGTCGTAATGCCCATGTTCTCGAGGCAATTACGGCTGCGGACCGACAACTCGAAATCTGTCACGGGAACATTCAGCACCTGTGCCAGGCGGTCCTCTGCCTTTTCAGCGTCCAGATCAAAGTACTGATCGTCTGAGGCCACGGCGTCCTTCAAGTAGAGGTCGGCGCGGGGATGGTTCGGACGGGTCTCCAGGATTCGCGAATAGCATTGCTGGGCGCGGTCAAATCGCTGGTTGTCCTCGTACATCAGGCCGAGGTTCAAGAGCGCTCCCACATTGGAAGGGAAACCACCCGCTGCTCGCTCGTAAAACGTGAGGGCTTCCTCATCGTTGCCGTAACGGTCATTCTCAAGAGCCAGGCCGAACAGAGCGCCGGGATGCCGCTCGTCGGCAACCACTGCTCGCTCAAACCACTTCACCACCTGCTGCCGGTCTCCTTTGAGAGCTGCAATCGTGGCACCGTTCTGGTAGAGGTACTCTGCCGTATGCTGCACGGCGCCACTCATCCGCTCCAGGATGTCACAAGCCTCCTGGGCCGAACCGCTATATCGCAGTGCTTCCGCCTCGGCCAGGGCGCAGGCATCCACGTCGTAACCTGCCTGGGCAGCCTTCTGATAAAACTCGCGCGCCTGCTCATATCGATCGCGAGCAAAATGGGACCGCCCCTGGTAAAACAGCGGCAAGGCGCCGCCATCGGCGCTGGCCAGCGTCTCCAGTGCGCGTTCGAAACGACCCAGCAGGTAGTAACATACCCCCAGACGAACCGCCGTCGCCGGACTGCGAACCTCTCGAACTTCTAACTCCGCAACCGCATCACGCAAGATTACATGGTTGCTGAAGTCAGACTGAATGCCGCTGATAATCTGCTTGATCTCAGCAGGTCCAAAAGTGCTATTGGAAAGCACGATTTCCTTGAAATCTACCTGTGGCGCTTCCAACTGTTCAGTTTCTTCCACGAGTGCCCACTCCCGTTCAATGATGAAGCCATTTCAACGAAAACGCATCAGCCCTCTGGCGGTGACCGCTCACCTGAAGAAGGCTTGTTGAGGGCCAGCGGTGGGAATCGAACCCACAACCCCCGCATTACGAATGCGGTGCTCTGCCGATTGAAGCTACGCTGGCAGACGAACCCTCACCGGACCGGAACCAATCAAGTTATGCAAACGTGTTATCACCGTCAACCGGACCCGTCGCTGGATCGACCTGCTGGGCCTCAATCCACGCTTCCGGCACCATCACCTTGAGCCGTCCCGGCACGACTTCCACGTCCACCGGCAGTTCCCCGCCGGGATCCCCGTCGACCTGGTAGGGGACCGGTCGGTCCGATTCCAGCCGTAAACTCGGCAGTTGGAGCGTTGTACAGTCCGGCAAGGACGCCTGGCGGCCGAGCACAACCGCCGCCAGGTATCGTAGCCCGTGCAGGATCGAACCCTTGCGAAAAGTGCAGATGTCCAGCAGGCCGTCCGTTCCAGTTGCATCCGGCGCTGTCGTTAATCCCAAGGCGTAGCAGGGCAGGTTGACAGCGAATGTCCAGCGTGCCAGCAGCGGAGACGAGAGCCCCGGCAACTCTAACTCCGCTGGCCAGGTAATTCGCACTTCGGGAAAGTCATAATTCAGCAGCGATTGCAGCACCGGCTTGGCATAGGAAAGATGACTGATATTCCCCTTGCGACCGTCAGCCAGTCGTCGCACAACCTCGGCATCGAAACCACAGCTGAACATTAACAGGAACAGCCGGTCATTGGCACGGCCGGCATCCAGCTCGACCGTGGCACCGCCCGTCACCACGTCCGCGACCGAAGCCGCCTGTTTCTCAATGCCCAGGTACTTGGAGAACAGGTTCTCGGTACCGAGCGGCAAAACTGTCAAAGGAGTTCCGCTGGGTGTTTCATTCAGTACGCAACCGACTGTGCCATCACCACCGGCCGCCACCACCACCCGCAGGCGGCCATCCTCCAGCGATGCTCGGACCTTTTCACGCAATTCTGCCAGGTCCGTGATCGCTTCGGCTGTAAATCCTCGTTGCTCCAGCAGCTGGCATAGCTCGCCAACGCGCTCGCCACTGGTGCCAGCTCCAGCAGTCGGATTGACAGAAACCAACACCAGCCTGGCTGACTCGGATGGGTATTGAGGTTCGATGGAATTCATCACGCCCCTGTCTGCAAGAACAACGCTCCCAGCATACCTCGCCCTCAACGTCGGGCCTACTCTCCGCAGTCTACGAACAGCCAATCGCCCAGGACAACCGGTCTGGTGCCCGCCGCCCAGACTGGCTCCAGACCGACTGTTGCAAAACCACTCAGGCACAATTGCACAGTGCAGCAGGATAATGCGGACGGCAGATCGACTCCGGGCCGTCGCCGGCAAGGGCCACTCTCGCTCAAATTCGCCTGAAAAACAGGCTCTATCCAGATTCCCACCGTGGCGGACCAGTTTGGCACAGCACGTGCATAACATACAGGTCAGCGTAATGACGCACTGAATCGGGGTTTGGGCTTTAACGGTTGGTAATCTGGTTACCTTGCCCCTGGCCAGATAATCATGTCAACACGGCGTTGACGGGCCCAAACCCCGGTTCTCTTTTTTCTGCCGGACGTGCTCTCTAATTCGTCTGGTGCTTAGCTCCGGCCAGCGTCATAATGTGCCGCCCTAGTCTGAACGAATGGCCTGGCACTCTGGATCGCACCGCCTGCTCCATGGCATCCACTCCCGACCTGAAAAACCCTGTATCGATCGGGCCTCATCGCTGCGGTACCGGGCAACCGTTAACCGTGATCGCCGGCCCCTGCGTGCTGGAATCCGAGCAGCAGGCATTGGAGATTGCCCAGCAGATGCTCGAGCAGACTGCCGGTCTGCCAATCCAGCTTATTTTCAAGGCCTCATTTGACAAGGCAAACCGAACGTCGCTGGATTCCTACCGGGGACCCGGCCTGCAGGCGGGGCTGGAGATGCTGGAGAAGATCCGCCAGCAGACAGGACTACCGGTCACAACGGACATTCACATGCCCGCACAAGCCGGCCCGGCTGCCGAGGTCTGCGACCTGCTACAGATCCCCGCATTCCTGGCTCGCCAGACAGATTTACTGGTAGCTGCGGCAGCGACCGGCAAGCCGGTCAACGTCAAGAAGGGCCAATTCATGGCACCGGGGGAGATGCGATTCGTGGTGGAGAAGTTGCAGGGGAGTGGCTGTAGCGACATCCTGTTATGTGAGCGGGGGACTTTTTTTGGTTATGGAAACCTCGTCAACGATATGCGTGCCATACCCCAAATGAAACAACTTGGTGTACCGGTGATCTTTGACGCGACTCACAGCGTACAGCAACCTGGTGGACTCGATGGCACCACCGGCGGAGATCGCCAGATGGTCGCTCCGCTCGCGAGGGCTGCGATCGCCGTGGGAGTGGATGGTATATTCATGGAAACGCATCCCAACCCGGCAGAATCACCCAGTGACGGAGCCAACATGGTTCCGCTAACAGAACTTGGTCCCTTGCTGCAGCTGCTAGTGCAGATTCGAGAAGTCGTAAAGGAGTCCCACCCGTGACGCTGGAGAGTTCGAGAAATATCCGCGCACCACTGGTGCTGACACTGCTGGCCGGCCTGCTAATCCTGCCTGGCTGCGGAAGCGACACTGATCTCACGCGACTCACCAAGCGGGAGACGTCGACCAGCGCAGACAACCTGAATCGCGCCATCTCGATCATCGATCAGCTGGACGGGGAGATGCCACAGGAAGCTCAGTCCCAGTTGACTTACCACCTGAACCGCTGGATCAAGGAGCAGCCCAGTGATCCGGGCTGGAATCGCGATCCCTTGATCAGCCGGCTGCCATTCGGTGTCGACAAGCATCCCGACATGTCCCAGCTCTTATTCCACCCTTCCGATACCTACTATCTTCACGAGTGCAGCTGGCTGCATGACATCGCCGGCTGGGCGGCACTGCAACCACTGCAGGCACACCACGACCGTTTCAGCGAGATGCTGCCGACCGATCTCAGTGACGAAGACCAGCAGCAGCTACTGGTTGCCTGTAAATTATTCGACTGGACTGTGCGACACATTCAGCTCCTGCCACTGGCCACTTTCCCGACCACCGCAAGTGCTGACAACCCGCGTGAGCGGGCCATGGCAGCCGAGATGGGGCTGGACGGTCCCGGCTACACGCTCAGCATGCACGACGTGCTCAGCCGCGGCACTGGTGATGCCTGGCAGCGCGGCAGGGCCTTCATCCAGCTGGCTCGCCAGCGGCAGATCGAAGTCGTTTTTCTCGGCCTGCGTGGTGAGAAGGGTCGTCGCAGCCAGCCCTGGCTGACCGCCGCTGTCTGCGGCTCCAGGCTCTACCTGTTTGACAACCAGCTGGGACTGCCGGTCCCCGGGCCTGGCGGACAAATTGCCACGCTGGCCGACCTGCGAGCCGATCCCAGCCTGCTCGAGCCACTGGCCGTCGATGGCGAACCGTACCGCATCTCGGCCGCCGAACTGGAAAACCTGGTTGCCCTGATCGATGCCGGCCACTGCTCACTTTCGCAACGGATGCGGATCCTGGAACAACACCTGACCGGTGAAAACCAGATGGTACTGAGCACTTCTCCTGGCAGAATCTCACGCCTGATGCGCAATGAGTTTGAGATTTCGCGGAGCGAGTTATTACCTGCAGACTTTGAGAACTACAGTTTCAAGATCGCTTTCTTTAGCAAGATCCAGACGGACCCGATCGCCGCCAAGGCCTACAGGCGTGATGAGTTCCTCTGGACGTCGCAGAATAACCAGCTGGTCGAGGGTCGCCGGCTGTTCTTTCGCGGCAAGTTTGGCACGGCACGCCTGAACCAGTCAGGGCAGGGTGAGCAAAACGCCAAGACGCTGATACTGGGTTCACGCCTGCCGAACGCACAGATCGCTGCCATCGCAACCAGCGGGGAAAATCCTGATCCGGAGAAGGTCAGGAATTTGCAGGAAATGCTCTCGACTTCCAAGAACTATGCCAGCTACTGGCTGGGCCTGATTCACATGGAAGACGGCAATTACACAGCAGCCATCAACTGGCTGGAAAATCGCGCACTCGAGACCGGCCAGCGGCAGCCCTACGACGCTGGCGCACGATACAACCTGGCACGCTGCTACGAGGCCACAGGCCAGCACGAGCGAGCCCGGGAACTCCTCGAGCAGATCGATTCACCGCAGGCGGCCGGCAACAAGCTGCTGGCCCGGCAACTGGCGCCGGCAGTGGCAGACAACTAAGCCTGACTCATTTCCAGGGAAAGGCCGCGTCGGTCAGCGTCTCAAAGGCCTCGATGTATTTTTCCCGCGTCTTGGCCACGACCTCGGCCGGCAGTGTCGGCGGCGGGCTCTCCTTGTCCCAATCGGTATCGTTGAGCCAGTCGCGCACGAACTGCTTATCAAACGAGGATTGTGCACGCCCCGGTTCGTACTGGTCGGCAGGCCAGAATCGCGAGCTATCTGGAGTCAGCACTTCGTCGATCAGAATCAACTCGTCGTCATACCAGCCCCACTCAAACTTGGTATCCGCAATGATGATGCCCCGGCCGCGAGCAAACTCCGAGCCACGACGGTAAATGTCCATACTGCGATCACGCAATTCGACCGACGTCTCCTCGCCCACGATCTCAACCATCCGTTCGAATGAGATATTGATGTCGTGGCCACTCTCTTCCTTGGTGGCAGGAGTGAAGATCGGCTCTGGCAACTGGCTTCCTCGCACCAGTCCATCTGGCAACTGGATTCCACAAACCGTGCCGTCCTGCTGGTACTCTTTCCAGCCGGAACCTTCCAGGTAACCCCGCACAACACACTCGATCGGAACCACCTGGCACTTGCGGACCAGCATCGAGCGGCCCTCCAGTACGTCACTGTCGACAGCATCGGGCAAACCCATCTCGGCCAGTTCGCTGGTCAATTCATGATTGGGAACGCCCAGCAGGTTGAACCAGAAGCGGCTGATCTGAGTCAGCACACGTCCCTTGTCCGGTATGCCGCTGCTCAGTACCCAGTCAAATGCGCTGATCCGGTCTGTACTGACCAACAGCAGGGCATCGCCCAGGTCATAAATGTCGCGAACTTTGCCACGACGCACGGGAATATCCTTCAAATCAGTTTCTAAGACGGGCGACGACATACCAGGCTCCCTTCATCCAGTTGAAGTTGCTTGTCTCCTGCTCGACTCTGCCAACCCTCCCGACAGGAAAGACCAACATGTCTGGGGACGCAGTATACTCAGCTGGGTCACGGATGTGGAGCAGTGGCAGCCGGTCGGTTAAAATGAATGCCGACGATCGCTACGATAGATTCCCAGGCCTGGCGTCCTCTGGTCGCCAGTCACGCCTCCCCAGCAACCAGCAGCAGGACCGCCGTGGAAACACGTTTCACCATTAGCCCCGAGATGTCGCTTTCGGCAGCTGCCGTCCAGCAGTGCTACATGCAGGGGCTGGAGGGAATCCCCTGGACCACGCAGAACAGCCTGGCCGACGGGCAACTGGTGATCCGGCGAGAGGGCGACGATGAGATTGGTAGCCTCTCGGTACCGTGGTCACTTCCCCAGCTAGGCACGCTGACACTGACAACCGCAAGCCTGGCTGCGCGTGATCAGCCCTACCCGCTGTTGGTCGAGCTGGCACGTGGCACGATTCACCGACTGAGGCAGTACATCGCCAACAGCCGACCTGACGGGGTCCCCGTGCCCGATCGTGTATCGGGACTGGTGGCAGCAGCGACTCGCCTGCTGGGTTCCGCCGTGACGTCGGCGTCCGACCCCCAGCAACGAGAGCAGCAGGCGACGGACTCACTGATGAAAAGCCTGGAGGCGATTGAAGACCTGGCCTGCTGGGATGCCGAGGCGCTGATGAAAATGCGAATCCTGCAGCAACTCACTTCAACCGCCCTGATCGGCTTCCGCCTCGATACCCCTGAACAGGCCGGCAGCCAGGATGTCGACTTCTTTCCGACGGCAAACATCTGCCATCTCCCGATCTGCTGGAACCAGTGTCAGCCGGAACCAGGCCCGCTGAAGCTGGAGGGAGTGATCGATCAGCTGGAGTGGGCCCGCGGACGAGAAATGAGAGTCATGGCTGGCCCGCTGCTGCGACTCGACGACGAACATCTTCCCGCCTGGCTGGATTGCGCCGCTGAGTCGTTCCAGCAGCTGCAGGCCGCCACGCGGGACCATATCGAGCAGCTTGTCGAGCGGCTGCACGATAAAGTCGATATCTGGCACGCTACCGCCGGACTGAACCGCCCCCATGATCGGAAATTCAGTGAAGAACAGCGACTGCGACTGACTGTCGATGCCGTCGAGACGATTCGCAGGCATGACCGGCACACGCCTGTTGTGGTCAGCTTTGATCAACCCTGGGGCGAATACCTGGCACATCAGCAACAGGATCTCTCACCGATTCACTTTGCCGAGACGCTGGTCCGGGCCAACCTGGGAATCAGTGGCATTGGACTTGAGATCAACTGGCAATTCAGCGACAGCACGACCCAGCCGAGGGACCTGCTCGCCGTCGCTAACCAGCTCGACCGCTGGTCCCAGCTGCAATTGCCACTGGCGATTCTCTTCAAGGCACCCACCGCAAGCGATGGCTTCGTCAATTCAGAGGCCAAGCTGGGCTCGGCTCATAGCATCGATCAGCTCCTGCAGGTCATGCTGGGACGACCCAATGTCCAGGCGATTGTCTGGCAGCAGCTGGAAGATCGAGAATCATCCAGCGACGCCGCCTGCGGACTGCGTGACAGCCAGCAGCGGGCCAAGCGAATGCTAACTACCCTGGAGCAACTGGCTGGACCACTCACCAGTACGCCGGCCGACGAGTCCCCGGCTGAGTCGGATTAACTGTCGGCCAACTCTTGCGGCAGGGCCAGGCCCGAGTCATGGTAGAGAGCTAATCTGAAAATTCACTCATTTGCCCGGAACATCGCACTCATGAGAATCCCCTCGCTGCTTATAACGCTGCTGCTGACACTCACGCTTGGCAACAGCAGCCTGGCCCAGCAGGGCACGGAGGGATCCCCTCTGCCGGACAATGATTTCCAGGTCCAGGGCGAATACAGCGGCCTGGTCCGGGACGGCCTGCTGATGCGGCGGGCCGGCCTGCAGGTGATTGCCCAGGGCAACGGCCAGTTCGAGGCGGTCGTCTATCTTGGGGGACTTCCCGGAAACGGTTGGAACCTGCAGCCGCCAGTGTCGCTGAAAGGATCTCCCGAAGGCGACCAGCTGCTGCTCAGCAACGAAGAGTGGCATGTTCAGCTGGCGAATGGCCGCTCAGCCAGAATCTCTTACGGCAGGCAGTCGATGGGACAGATTCACAAGGTCCAGCGGGCCAGCAACACGATCGCCGCCCGCCCGCCGCGAGCCGCGGTCGTGCTGTTCGACGGTCAGCAGGCGGACCAGCTGGAAGGGGCCCGCATCTCGGAAGATGGATTGCTGATGGAAGGGGTCACCACCCAGATGCCGGTCGGTGACTTTCAATTGCACATCGAGTTCCGGATTCCCTACATGCCGACCGCCCGCGGCCAGGGCCGTGGTAACAGCGGGGTCTATATCCAGCGACGCTACGAGGTCCAGATCCTCGATTCTTTCGGGCTGGCCGGTACCAATAACGAGTGCGGCGGGCTCTACAAGCAGCGCTCGCCAGAGCTCAACATGTGCTTACCACCACTGGCATGGCAAACCTATGATATGATCTTCCGAGCCGCTCGCTGGGACGGCGACAAGAAGACAGCCAACGCGCACATCACCGTGCTGCACAACGGCGTTGCCATCCATGATCAACAGGAGATTGTTAACAAGACAGGGGCAGGTCAGCCGGAAAGTCCCGAACCGCTGCCAATTCACCTGCAGAATCATGGCAACCCGGTGAGGTTTCGCAACATCTGGATTGTCACGGACGAGGCAGCCCTGGAGCGGGCTCGAAGTCGCGGCCGGATTGTCCAGCGGCGGGCAGTGCGATGATTCGAGCGGATCCAGCAGAAACGGCTGGTGAGCCAGCCAGGAGGAGAAACAGCAAGTTAGCCCGCAGGGACTCGAACCCCGACCAAGAGAACCAGAATCTCTCGTGCTACCAATTACACCACGGGCTATTACTCACATGAAAACCACACCCGAAAACCTTCCAGAGGCCCCCTGGCAAGGCAATTCTTAGTGAGACTCTAAACAGTAGAACTTCTCGTCTTCCGGGTCAAGGTGGTCCGCTGCGACACCAGCTGAGGGCGAGTTGACGGTGCCACTGCGACGAAATTAGAATCCTCAGTACGCTTCACGAATCGCTTCTCCACAATTTCAATCGACTCTATCGGCATGGCATACATCAAGGCACGCAACGGTCCCCTGGCCGGCCGGCGCTTCGAACTAGGAAGCGAAGACGCCGTGATTGGTCGCGCACCGGAATGCGATATCCAGGTCGATGATTATGCCGTCAGTCGGCGGCATGCCACGATTCACGAGGACAATGGCAACTATTTCCTCGAAGACCTGCAAAGCCGAAACAAGACCTATCTGAATGACTCGGAAGTTGCCGGTGGTCGCCACCCGCTGAATAACGGCGACAAGCTGTCTGTCTGTGATGTGGCCTTCAATTTTTACCTCGACATGGATGTGCCGACGGAGTCGGGACTGACGGGGGGTTCCCAGTTGTCGGTCTTGATCGGCAGCGAGGACGTTGGCGGCTCGACGATCATGTCCCAGCTGGAGGTATCCAGCGGCAGTGGCCAGGTCCAGGTTGTTGCCAGCCCCGAGGCGACGCTCTCGGCGATACTGGAAATCACCCAGAACCTGGGACAGGCACTGGCCCTTGATGAAGTGCTGCCCAAGGTCCTCGAAAGCCTGTTCAAGGTTTTTGTGCAGGCGGACCGGGCCTTTATCGGACTCAAGGACAAGGAGGACAATCTCGTGCCGCGCTGGTCCAAAGCCCGCCAGCAAGGGAGCGAGGAGACGATTCGCATGAGTCGTACGATCGTCAACCAGGTGATGGAGTCCAAGCGAGCGATCCTCTCGGCTGATGCTGTCTCCGACGACCAGTTCGATGCCAACCAGAGCATCGCCGACCTGCAGATCCGCTCGATGATGTGCGCACCTCTGTTCGACTCGAAAGGGAACTCCATCGGCATCCTGCAGGTCGACACCTCCGAAAGGCAAAAACAGTTTCGCCCCCATGACCTCGAGGTACTGGTATGCGTCGCGACCCAGGCTGGCCTCGCCGTGCACAATGCCCAGTTGTACGAGGACGCCCTGCGTCAACAGGCGGTCAAGCAGGACCTGAAACTGGCACATGAAGTCCAGCGAGGATTCCTGCCCAGCCAGCAGCCAGCGATCGAGGGCTACAACTTTTTCGACTTCTATCGACCCGCCAACCAGGTCGGTGGCGACTATTTCGATTACCTCCAACTGGACGACAATCGACTGGCCGTGATCGTCGCCGATGTGGTGGGCCATGGAGTCGCAGCGGCGCTGTTGATGGCCAAGTTGTCGGCCGAGGCCCGCTATTGCCTGGCCAGTGAACTGCAACCCGAACTCGCTGTGCACAAGCTGAATAACCGCATGAACGGTATGGGCAGCGACCGCTTTGTCAGCATGATTCTGATTGTCATCGACGTGCAAACAAATCAGCTGACGATGGTCAACGCCGGCCACATGCTGCCGGTTCACCGCGGCAGCGATGGTGCGATCCAGGAACTGGGTGAAGATGAGACCGGTATTCCGCTGGGTATCATGTCCGATTTTGAATACGAGAGCTTCGAAGTCGCGCTGGCTGCAGGCGAGTCACTCACGCTCTATACCGATGGCATCAATGAGAATTGCAACGCTGATGAAGAACAGTACGGCGACGAACGCCTGCTGCAGCTAATCGGCTCAGCCCTGGGAGATGCCCAGCAGCGAGGCGACACGGTGCTGAAATCCGTGCTGGAATTCCTCGGCGACACGCCCCCCAACGACGATATGTGCCTGGTCACATTCGGCCGCGATGCCTAGCCAGCCCGAGACCGACTCAGGGTGCGGGAATATAGTTGAGCGTGTAATAGGCAGCGTCGTGCAGCAGCGGCAGGCCAGCAGCCGACCGCACACCCGCCGCGTGCAACTCGTGCACGTGACCACGCTGTAGCTTGTCGATCAGCAAGCGAACCGAGCGGCCGTCCTTGCCCAGCTTGACCTCGGTAATTCGAGGCGTGGTGTGATCCACCTCCGGGCTGCCATAGTTGGACTGGTAAATGTAAGCATAGCTGCCGATCGTGTAGGAAGCCGGGTCGCTGGCACTGCTGGCATCCAACTGGTGTGTGAAAGTCAGCTCGAAGCCGTCCGGCCGAGCATGCATTTCGTGGATTTCAAAGGGGACCTTGCCGGTCCAGTTAAGTCGCTCGAGGGCAAACGGCTTGCTGCCGCGAGAACCCCAGCCGCGATTGGTTCCACCCACGAACATGGCCCCGTCAGCTTCGATCATCACCGACAGGCTGCCGGAGCCGAAGCCACTACGGAACGGAAAACAGGCTCCCTGATAATGTCCCTGGACCTTTTCCAGGTAAACACGCATGACCGTGCTGAATGTCTGATCGCCGACAAACAGCTGGCCTGCAAAGGGGCCAAACTTGCCCGCTGTGCGGTCACAGGCGATGCCACTTGCCGATTGCCCCATCTTCTTGTAGGGGAACAGGACCGCAGCTGGTTCCAATTGCGGGATCTTGTCCGCCTCCGTCATGATTCGGCTGCCACTCTGCGGATCGCTCGGCCGCGGGCCAATCGCATCGGTCTGGTCGTACCAGCGATTCCCCGCCGGATGTCCCTGGAAAGATCCGACCCGCAAGTGCTTGAGCGAACAGGTTCCATTCCAGGGGCCCTGGTTGTCGGTGTAAAAAACATCGCCATCGATGTTCATGCCAATCCCGCCAGGAGATCGAATCCCGCTGCAAGTCGGAATGACCTCGCCGTCGGGTGTGATCCGCAAGCACCAGCCGCGGTACTTGTTGTTGCTGTTGAAAGAACCGGTCAGGCACAACACCACCCAGATATTGCCATCCTTGTCATGTCGCGATCCGAATGCGTACTCGTGGTAATCGCCGTTGATGCCCCAACCGTCGGACACGGTCTCAAACAAGTCTGCCAGCATGTCGCGGTTGGTGTCCACCAGTCGTGTGACTTCACAGCGTTGGGTCACGAACAGGTCCTTACCACGATTGGCCAGTCCGAGGACTTCATGCAGGCCACTTGCATACAGCGAGAACTTAATGGAGTCGGGAGATGGCGAGAGCGGGTTCTCGACCAGGAAGAGGTCGCCCCGGCGCGAGGCCACGGCAAGTTGGCCGTCAGGCATCATCTCCAGGGCACTCGCCTCCAGCACCACGCCGGCCGGAATCGGCAAGGCTGAAATCTGGTAATAGTCGTTCTCAGTCGGCGGCTCGGCCTGCTGAGCGCCGAGCGGAGCCAGGCTTGGCAGGAACAATCCCAGCAGGGCAGACATCACCAATCGCTGTACCAGCTTGTCACACATCATTCGATTCGGCTCCTCTTACAAATCACAACTCGTCAACAGGGCGTCGGCTGCCCTACCAATTGAACAACTCCTGAATCTGCGCAAAAAATGTGCCAGTTGCAGTCTTCTGCCACTCGACCGGCAACAGCACCTCAGTCCGATTACCCTGTTTGCGCAGCACCGCCTGGCCCACGTGCCCGCTGACTTTCAGCAGCCAGTCGCCATCGATAAGCAGTTCTCCATCCTTCTGCTCGACCGTCTCAGCCACGATCGCACGTATCCAGAGATTCTCCAGCGGTTCTTTGCTGGTAAGTCGCAACGTGCGATTGAGTGGAGTAAAGTCCTTGTCGCTGGTGGGGTCAAAAAAGTCCTCAACCTGGACCTGGCGATAATCGTAGCGAAAGACCGGCTTCTGCCCCTCGACAAGACGGTAGCCGCGGAAGCGATAGCCAAGCTGGCGGGCCGGATCGGTCGGCCAGCTGACTTCGGCATTCTCCAGCACCGCCAGGGCAGGGCGGGATTCAAGTCGCAGGACATTGTCACCGAGCGGTCCCTGGTAGCCCTGGCCACGCCCCTTCCAGTGACGCGAGGCATCGATAAATGCGCCATGCCAGAGCAGCGACAGGCTCATTTCGTTGGCATCGAAAGCGAGGTTTGCCTTTTCGGCATAGCCGACGCCGATCGCCCGCGATCCGGCACCCTCGATAAAGTTGCGGTAGATGATGGCGTGCTCAACAGCCACCAGTTCGATTGGTTCGGGTCCCAATCCAGCAGGCATGGCACCCTTGTCGCCGTCCGCCAGGAATGTCCAGACCGCATGCACCTGCTGGTCGATCGTGCCGTCAAGGATTTTATCCAGCAGGACCTGGCCGTCTGGCCAGGCTGTCGGCATCCTCGTGCCCGGCCGGAAACGAAGCGGCTTGACAACGTACTGCCGAAACCACTCGGGCTGCAGCCGCTTGTGCATGGTTGTCAGCGAAATCGACTGCACGCCAGTCGCCTTGTGAGCACCGTAGGTGTGGCACTTGATACAGGAATACCCACCCGCTCCCACCATCCGGCGACCAGCAGCCTTGAGCTGTCGATTGCTGAACTTCTCATCGACGGCAGCCAGCGGCTGAAGCTTGTCATGGCTGGCCAGCAGGTCGGACAGCGGCCCGAGGTTCTGCTTGCTGAACCGCGGCATCCGCGTCAGCATGTAGGGGCGATCCTTGGCACCATTCTCGAAAACCTGGTCCATCCATTCCTTCCGCAATTTACTTCCCACGCCGGTCAGCAGCGGTGGAATACGTGCCTCGTCACCCATCTCTTTTTCCGTGGTGCGAAACTGCTCATTGCGGTCCTGCTCCACGCCACCAATCTCGCCGCGCTGGTGACAGGCGTAACAGTTGAATCGCTCGAGCGTGTTGGCGATCAAGGTCGTACCGGCCAGCTCTGCCGCTGCGCCCTGGCGAATGCGGGCCAGGGCCGCTGCCAGGTCACGTCTTTGCGGTGCTGAGAGAGCGTAGCTGGGTACTGCCGGGCCATCGCGAGTGGGCGCTGGGGCCAGGCACCCTTGGGCGGTATCAAGTTCCTTCAAGGCGCCAGCCAGCGGTCGCTCGGGCTGGGGCAGCCCCTCACGCTTGAGCTGGTGGCAGGCATTGCAGTTCAGGCTGACAAACAGCATCGCCCCGTTGGCTGCGAACTCGGGATTCAACTCGAAGGGGGTGGTCTCGGCCGTCGGCTCGGGCTTGGGTGTCTTCAGCAGCTGGTCCAGCGGTTGTCGCTTGAGGCCATTCCCCTCGATCTCAACTCTCAACACTTCCTCGCCAGCCTGCTCGAAAAACTCGACCAGCAGGGGGTGCTCTCCTGCCGTCAGTTCCAGGTTGGCGGACTTGAACTGGAGTGGATGCACGCCATCAACCCGGACCACTTCCTGGCCATCAAGCAGCAATCGAGACCCGTCATCCGAGCCAAGATGCAGCTTGTAGGTGCCTGACTTGGGGATCACCAGGGTAGCGCGGAATTGCATCCCAAACTTTTCACGCCGGGCAGCAACTCCAAGGTCAAAACCAAAGCCCTCGCCCTCAGCCTTCGGTTCAAGCGTACTGAAGTCAGGCAGCGTGTCCCAGCTTCCCTCGTAGTAAGCGAATCTCGTGTTTGCCGGCAGCTGCAGGTCCTTGAGCAGGTAGCTGGCCACCTGCTGCGCCTCCTGGTCGCTCAGGTTCAAGCTCGGCATGCGGCCGGACGGTCGCACAGCGAGTGGATTCTTGAGGAAGCTGGCAAGTGCAGGAATCGTGTACTTGTCCGACATCTGCGGCAGGACAACGGAGCTGGCGAGTGGCTGCTGGCCTTCCTGCCTGGGATCATGGCAGGCGGTACAACCGAGCTCGTGAAACAGGCGATCTCCCTGGACCACATTGGCCGGCATGGCTGGTGTATCGTTCAAGCTGCCTGTTGAAGCCAGGAAATGCGTCAGGAACTCGATAGCCTGCTTCCGCTCGGCCGCCGGCAGGCCGACAAGCATATCTGGCATGGTGCTGCCTGGCCGGGCTTTCTGCGGATCGCTGAGATAGGCCCGGATGAATTCCGGCCGCACTCGCGATCCAACCTGGTCGAGGATGGGCGCCTGCTTGCTGGAAATCTGGCTGGCCCAATCGTCGCTGGTCTGGTGGCAGGCGAGGCAGTTCAATTCACCCAGCAGCAGCTGGCCAGCCTGCAGCGGTTGCTCACCCGCCTGGTGAAATCGCTGGTAAGCCGGCACATGGGGTGCGGCAACGGTGCTGGCGTCAGCGGCCAGCCAGGCCGAAAGAAGGATCAGGCAGGCGAGCCTGCGAGCAGAGAAAGTCATGGTCGGGGTTCCAGGTGCTGCGATTTCCGCCAGCAGGCCCAGCGGTACGCAGCAGCACAAGGGGCTGCTGCGGAAAGTGCCTATTATCAATACCGCGACGGATCTTGCAATTGTCCAGTCAGCTTCCCGGCCGCGCGCCCAGTGGCCAATTGGAGCTGAAAGAGCATAATGTGGTGGGCCTCAGCGGCTCAGAATGAACACGGCACGAATCGTTTGGAAGCATATCAACCATGCAAATGGAAAAACTCGTATCCCTCTGCAAACGCCGGGGGTTCCTGTTTCAATCAAGTGAGATCTACGGGGGCCTGAACGGATTCTGGGACTATGGCCCGCTGGGCGTGGAGCTCAAGCGAAACATCAAGGACGCCTGGTGGCACGACATGGTGACCGGCCACGATGAACTGTCGATCTCAGGCGGGGCGCCTGCCAGCTACGAGATGACCGGGCTCGACTGCACCATCATCATGCACCCCCAGGTCTGGAAATGTTCCGGCCATTACGACCTGTTCCATGACTTCATGGTCGATTGCCGTGAGTCGAAGCGGCGGTATCGCCACGACCAGGTGCGCGGCCGCTGGGTGGCAGCTAAGCAGCAGCGGATCTTTGTGACCACAACTGCCGCTGTTGAAGAAGAGCAGCAGGACGTTCAGCGGCGGGCGTTGAAGTTCTTCAACCTGCGATCCAAGCATGCCGAGCAATTGGAATGGGACGGCGACTTCCAGGCTCTCAACGAGCTGACGGAGACCACGCAGGTACTGGCTCCGGACGCCTCCGAGTTGAATACGCTGACCGAACCGCGTGAATTCAACCTGATGTTCAAGACCACCGTGGGTGCCATGGCTGGCGAGGAAGGAACCGCCTTCCTGCGACCGGAGACTGCCCAGGGCATCTTCGTCAACTTCAAGAACGTGCTGGATAGTACCCGTGTACGGATCCCCTTCGGCATCGCCCAGATGGGCAAATCATTTCGTAACGAAATCACCCCCCGTAACTTCACCTTCCGCTCGCGCGAATTTGAGCAGATGGAGATCGAGTTTTTCTGCCACCCCGATGCCTCCCAGCAGTGGTACCAGTACTGGCGCGATCGCCGCCTGGTCTGGTACAAGGAACTTGGTCTGTCGGGCGAACGCTTGCAGCTGCGGGAACACGAGGCGGACGAGTTGAGTCATTATTCGACCGGCACGGCCGACATCGAATATGCCTTTCCATTCCTGCCCGAGGGGGAATATGGCGAGCTGGAAGGGATTGCCCATCGCGGCGATTTTGACTTGCGCAGCCACATGGAAGGAAAGCTGGATCCCAACACAAATCCGCTCGAGCTGGAACTTGACGAACATGGCCAGCCTCGCTGGCGAGGCAGTGGCAAGGATCTCAGTTACCGGGACGACCTGTCCGGCGACCGCTACGTGCCGCATGTGATCGAACCCTCGGCGGGCGCTGATCGAGCCACGCTGGCCTTTCTCTGTGAAGCCTACACCGAGGACGAGGTACCCGACGACAAGGGCACAATGCAGGTTCGGACTGTGATGCGGCTGCACCCCCGACTGGCTCCGATCAAGGCCGCCGTCTTTCCGCTGGTAAAGAAAGATGGCATGCCGGAAGTCGCTCAGCAGATCTATCGTCAGCTGAAATCACACTTCCATGTGTTCTACGACGAGAAGGGCGCTGTCGGACGTCGCTACAGGCGACAGGATGAAGCCGGCACTCCCTATTGCATCACCGTGGACGGCCAATCGCTAGAAGACGGTACTGTCACCATTCGCGATCGTGACACGCTTAAGCAGCAGCGACTACCCTCGGACGAACTGGCCGACGTGATTCGCCAGCGGATGGACGAGTAGCCCAAGCCGCGGGCTACCTGGAGTCCTCCGCAGCAGCCTTCGCAGCAGCGGCCCGCTGCAGCTCAAGCTTCAATGCCAGGTCCTTGTCATCGGCCCGCAGCCAGCGAACTAGCATCTCCACCTGATGGTCGGTGAGGGTCGCGTCAAATGCCGGCATACGATCATTCCCTTCGCTGTCGTAACCGTACAGCTCCTGATGCTCCGGATTCTGGATCATTCGTCGCAGCCAGGCTGCTGAGCCGTAGCCGGTCAATGAGGGAGCACCACCAACTTCCTCGTCAGCGAAGGTATGACAGTTGATACAGCCAAAGTCGCCAGTTATCAGCTCGCGACCTGCATCGAGCAGCCCGCTCTGCTGGTCGGCCGCATCGTCAGCGAGCTGGTAAATCAAACCTGCTTCGGCACTCAGGGCAGCAATCACCTTCTGCAGGTTCTGCTGACCCTGCGGGCCCTCGATATAGTCGGGCATTTCGCCACTGACATAATCGACCATCATGCCCTCGGCGTGCTTGGTGGCACCGAAGTAATCGTTGCCCGCTATTTTCTCAGCATCCAGCAATCCAGTTAGCCAGTCGCGGGATGCGAATCCGTACAGGTTGGGAGCTCCGAGGGCCGGCCCACCCGCTGGGCGGCTTGCCAGATCCGGTCCAGGAATTCCATCTCCAGCGGCATCCGTGTGAGCATGGCAACTTGCACAGAGACGACGGAACAATCGCGGTCCCATCGTTTCCGGATCTTCCAGCTGCAACTTGTTCGGACCTTCCAGCGGGATTCCCTTGAACTGGATCAGCTCGTGAATGCGATCGTACTCACGCTCGCCATCCTGCTTGGCAGCCAGGTAGGCCCTGGAATCCTTCACACGCTGGTCGTCGACTGCAACGTCGGGATACCAGGTGGAAAAATTGTCCTGTTTCATGGCCATGTATGTCAGCACCGAGGCAACCACGATCAGTGTCAGCATGAAGCCCACGTTGAAACGGTGGCCATACTTCCAGCGAGCGGTAATGGGCATCAGGAACAGGAAGGTCACGACCAGTCCGGGGACCACGATGGCACCCACGAACTCGCTATGGAAAAGCTTGAGAGACTGAAACAGGAAGAGAAAATACCATTCCGGCCTGGCAGCGTTGTATTCCTCTGTCGGCTCTGCCGGCGCTCCCAGCTCGGCCCCGTGCTCCGCGATCACGACACCCATGACCAGCACAAACAGGATCAGGCAGCCAACCGCGTCCTTGGCAACCTGCTTGGGCCAGAAGTACTCGTCGCCTCGCTTGGGACTGCTCTCGGCCGTGATTCCGTGTCGACGGAACATGGCGATATGCAGCACCAGCACGCCAACCATCAGCATCGGCAGCAGGCCTGCATGCAGGGCAAAAAACCGAGTCAGGGTGAAATGCCCGTACTCGCTGCCACCAACCACGATGGTCTGGACATGTCCCCCCACAACCGGCGGCAGGGCAGCCAACTCGGTCGCCACCTTGGTGGCCCAGTAACCTTTCTGGTCCCAGGGCAGCAGGTAGCCGGTCAGGCCCAGCCCCAGCGTCAGCAGCATCAACACCAGTCCCAGCCAGAAGTTAATCTCACGTGGCTTCTGGTAGGCCTTGTCGATGATCACCTGCAGCATGTGGATCGGCAGCAGCACAACCATCGCCTGCGCCATCACGTGATGGACACCCCGCAGCAGCCAGCCACCGGGCATCACGTTCTGAATGTAGTAGACGCTGGCCCAGGCATTCTGGCTGCCGGCACTGTAATTCATCCAGAGGAAGAGCCCGGTGATAACCTGTGTCGCAAAAGCGAAAACGAGCATGCTGCCGGTGATGTACTTCCAGCGCGAACCACCGGGGATGTTCTCGTAGAGTGTCTCGTGAACGGTATCCCGCACACCAGTCCGCTCGTCGGTCCAATTGACCAGTCGTTGAATCAGTTGCTTCATCGCTTCGCTATCATGGATGCACGGCCGGTATAGTAATTGACGAACTCGATCCAGATTTCACCATCGCTGTCCAGCTTGGCCTGGTTTACCTTCAATTCATCGAGTGCACGGGGACTGGGATTCGTCCGACCCGCGAGGTCTTTCTTGGCACCATCCTTGGCAAACGAGCTGTTATGGCAGGGACAGAGGAAGGCATCCGTATCGATGTCAAAGGAGACGGTGCAGCCCGCGTGAGGGCAGGTTGCGTGCAAGGCCACAACCTGTTCCGGCTGCCCATCGACCGACGGTTGACGGGCCACGTAAATAGCCCCGATCGGTTGACTCGGTGTAAAATTCCAGCCATCTGTTTTGTCTGCAATGACAGCAAATCGACGCGGCATTCCATCGGCCGGCAACGCAGCCAGTGGTGCAATCCGGTACTCGCTGGTAGCACCCTCGGCCGAACCCTGGTCAAAGTTGCGAGGTGGACGCTGACGCTTGAAGGGATTCAGCAGGAATGTATAGAGGCCAACAGCAACTGGGCCGACAGCCACAATGCCACCTGCCAGGCCGGCGACAAGCTGCCAGACAAAGTTGCGTCGGGGGTCCTCAGCGCCAGTTGCCGCTGAGTCCTGTGCACCTGCCTGCTCAGCAGAACCATCGTCGGCCGGCTGTTCTCCAGCGGAATCTTCTAGCTCGTCGTGCTCCGTACTGTCCGGAAGCTCGTCATTCACCGGGCTGGAATCGGGCGTCTCAGCCATTCTCATCGACTCCTCGTTATGCCTCCACCAGGCAAGTGTCTGGCAAGGCAGGCGTCACGTCAGCCGCAGCAGCAGGTCTCACGGCAGATAAAATCTACCGTGTCGATCGCAACCGACGCGTCAATTGGGTGGGTAGGTAAAGCAAGGTGGGACGGAAAGTTGGTCAACTTCCATGTACTCTTTCCGCTTGCCTGGCATTCGGTCTCGCCAGCCGGAAGGTTGACGGAGCCAGCCGACAAGGCGCACCTCCTTGTTAAACAGCTCACGGCGATCCAGTCTTGCGACCCGACCGCCAGACGGCGATTATTGCAGCTGTGATTGCATCGCGTCAAGAACCGCGGCCCGGGCCTCATCAAAGTCGCCGCGGATCGAACCACCCGCTGCAGCCTTGTGACCGCCACCATCAAACTGCGCTGCAACCTCGCTGCAATCCAGTTCACAGCGGCTGCGAAAGCTGACCTTGTAGACGTCCGACTGCTGCTCGACCAGGATCACGGCTGCCCGTGTTCCCTCGATCGTGAGGGCCAGATTGACCAGGTCCTCGGTATCGCTCGGGAGGGCACCGGTCTCGAGAAAATCAGCCAGCCGGACATGCATGTAAGCCAGCCCCGTCTGCTCGCTGACCGCAACTCGTGAAAGTACCAGCCCTCGCAGTCGCAAGCGGCCGAGCGTCTCCTGTTCATACAGTTCCCGGTAGATTTCTGCAGGATCCGCACCCGCGCTGACAAGTTGACTGGCGAGGGCATAGGTGGATTGGCTCGTGGAGGGAAAGCGGAACCAGCCGGTATCGGTGGCCACAGCGGCAAACAGCGGCCGGGCAATCTCCGCGGTCAAGCTGACACCGAGCGCCTCAGCGGCCTGGGCTACCAGGGCACCGGTTGCCTCCGACGAGACATCCTTGAATTCCACCGCCTGCAGATCGTCGCCACTCTTGTGATGATCAAGGATCACACGCACCGCATTGGTCGTCCTGACAACATCGGCCATCGATCCGAGTTGAACCCAGGCGCTGGTATCCAGCACCATGATCACATCGGTCGTATCGCCGGGGTTTTCCGAGAGCTCGTCAAGTGCCTCGACGCTCCCGTCGGGATCCAGGAATTCCAGGTTCGGCGGCGTCTTCTGAGCGTTGACAATGCGAACCTGCTTGCCGATGGCCTGCAGGACTCCCGCCATACCCAACTCACTTCCCAACGCATCACAGTCGGGACGTACATGACTCGTCAGCACGAACCGCTGGTGCTGAGAGATCAAATCCGTGAATGCTGTCCAGTCAATCGTCATCAATCACCTCGTGGTCAGTTCCCTGCAGCAACTCGCTGGCAGACTCGTTGTATATCCGATTGGATCTGCGCTACCAGCGCATCCACGGACTCAAATTCCTCGATATCACGCACGCGTTCAAGCAACTCCAGTTGAATCTGCTCTCCATAAAGCCCGCCTTCAAAGCCGACCAGGTGAACTTCCAGCTTGGCATCCGGCTCATCAAATGTTGGATTACCCCCAATGTTTACTGCCGCCGGCCAACAGTCAGCACCCACCAGCCCGCGTCCTGCATAGACACCGGCAGCCGGCAGCATCGTGCTGACCTGGCCCAGGTTGGCTGTAGGGAAGCCGAGCGATGCACCCCGTCCGGCGCCGCTTTGCACCACACCGCTGAGTCGATACGGCGCGGTCAGCAGGCGGTTCGCAGCGGCGACATCACCGTCAGCAATCAAGGCTCGAATCCGGCTGCTGGAAACCCAGTCCCCCTCTCGCTCGAGAGCCGGCACGATCTCCAGTTCCACGCCCGACTGCTGACATAACTGCTCAAGCGTCTGGATCGTCCCTGCTCGATCACGACCGAAACAGAAATCAGGGCCTTCGACAATGGCCCGGGCAGCCAGCAGTTGCACGATCAGCTGCTGGAAAAAATCCTCGGCAGTGAGACGCAACAATGCCAGGTCGGTGGGGTAAACGACCATCACGTCGACTCCCAGGTCCGCCACCAGCTGGTGCTTGCGATCCAGGTCGGTCAGCCGCAACAGATTGTCGTCCGGCCTCAGCAGTTCAACCGGGTGCGGGTCGAAGCTGAACACGACCGCAGGGCCACCCAGCTGGCGAGCCCGCCGGACCAGGCAGGAGAGGATCTCTGCATGCCCCAGGTGCAGGCCGTCGAAATTGCCGATTGCGACCGCTCCACCACGCGCCAGCGCGGGCATATCGTCAAGCTGTTGTATGAGCTGCACTGGGTCGTTCCGGTCTGATAGATTGCCACCAACGTGGTTCAATCGCCGCCGCCTTCGATCATCGTCTGGCGAGAAGAGTCGATTATTATCATGTCGCCCTGCCAATTCCACAACCGCTCGGGGTGCATCTGCTGTCAGCAGCCGTGCTGCTGGATTGCCCGCGGCAGCTGCTCCAGCAGGTCACTGGCAATCAAGGACACTTCTCCAACCGCTTCGGCTGCCAGGTCACCAGCCAGGCCATGCAGGTAAACTCCCAGCCGGGCTGCAGCCAGCGGCGACAGGCCCTGGCCCAGCAGGGCCACGATCAAGCCGGTCAACACATCGCCACAGCCACCTGTCGCCATGCCCGGATTTCCAGTCTGGTTGTTGAAGCTGCTCTCGCCATCGGTAATCAATGTCCGCTGCCCCTTGAGGACCAGCACCAGCTGGTGGTCTGCTGCCCATTGCCGGGCCGCCTGCTCACTGGCGGCTCGATCGTCAAAGTCGCGGCCAGCCAGGCGTCGAAATTCTCCCGGATGGGGCGTCAGGATCCGTGGGCCAGCTGGCTGCAGCCGGGAAAACTCGCCAGCCAGCACATTCAGTGCATCTGCATCCATCACCAGAGGTGCACCGAGTGAGTTGTAGAGCTGCCGGGCCAACTCGCCAGTTGCCGCTGACTGGCCCATGCCGGGACCGCAACCGACAGCGTCATACGTGCTGAGCTGGTCAACAATTGCAGCCAGTGCCCCGCTGGCAAACTGTCCCTCGCCGTCCTGCGGCAGCCCGGCTGTCATATAGGAAGGCTCCTGCCTGGCCACTACCTGCTGGATACCAGCCGGCACGGCGACCGTCACCAGGCCGCTTCCGCCGCGCAGTGCAGCCAGCGCGGCAAGCGTAATGGCGCCTGACATACCCTGGCTGCCACCGACCAGCAGGACTCGGCCAAAGTCTCCCTTATGGGCATCGGCAGGGCGTTGTGGCAGCCGTGGCAGGTCGTCTGACACGTTACGGCTCCCGGCGTCGGCAGCGGAGGATGCTGCCAGCCACGTAGGCCGCTTTAAAGCCGGCGTCGATATTGACCACGGTCACGTTGGAGGCGCAACTGTTGAGCATTCCCAGCAGCGCCGCCACACCGGAAAAACTGGCTCCATAGCCAACACTGGTCGGTACCCCGATGACGGGACAGTCAAGGTGACCGCCGACGACACTGGGAAGTGCCCCTTCCAGGCCGGCAACCACAATTACCACATCCGCCTGGCGCAGCATCTCGAGCCGATCAAGCAACCTCTGCGGCCCCGCCACACCGATATCCTGAACCAGATCTGTCGTCGCACCAATCCACGTGAGCGTTTCGAGTGCTTCCTCGGCGACCGGTAAATCACTTGTCCCGGCCGTCACAATCGTGACCCGACCCTCGACCTGCGGTGTATCGTCAGCTGTGGCAATCCGCAAAGTGCGGGCGCGGGGATTGTAGATCGACTGGGGATACTGCGCGACGACATGCGCCGCCTTGTCCTCGTCGACGCGGGTAGCAAGTGCCGGTTGACCGGCAGCCAGCAGCGTCTCGAAGCCAGCCAGCAAGGACTCGGCCGACTTGTTTTCGCCATACATGACCTCTGGAAACCCACAACGTGCCTGGCGATCGAGGTCCATCGTCAGGCTGTTGTCCAGCCGCTCCTGCTGGCTTTCCTGGTTGAAGGCATCCAGCAGGGTTTCGACCGACGCCACACCGGCTTCAAAATCGCGCAGTAACTGCTCGAGCTGTTCACGCTGCATAAAGCTCCCCTTTCCTGTTATCCTAATCGCAACCTGCGGAGCAGGACAGCCACGCCGGGTACAGCGGACCAGGTACGGATGAACGAGTCCAGACAACCAGCCACGAACGAGTTGCCCTTGCGGGTGGCCATCTTTCTGCCGTCACTGGCTGGCGGTGGTGCGGAACGAGTTGTGGTGAACCTGTTGCGGGGGCTGCAGGCAGAAAAGGTGAATTGCACGCTGCTGCTGGCAGCGGCCGAGGGAGTTTACCTGGACCAGGTTCCCGAGGGAGTGGAAGTTGTGGACCTCGGCGTAAGCCATGTCCGCCAGGCGATCTGGCCGCTGCGCCGCTGGCTCTCCGAACATCAACCGCAGCTGCTGGTTTCCCATCTCAGTCACGCCAATATCGCCGCTGCCCTGGCGGTCCGTCGACTGTCGATCCCGACACAGCTGCTGCTGGTGGAACATCTCACGATGTCTGCCTACGAGGGGACCTCGCTCAAGGATCACTTGATCCGTCCACTCGCTCGCTGGCTGTACAAGGGGAATACAGCTGTGGCTACCGTCTCACAGGGAGCGGCACGCGACCTCGAACAACAACTGCACCTGCCTGCGGATTCTGTCCACGTCCTCTATAACCCCGTGGTCGACGATGCACTCCGTCGCCAGGCGGCCGAACCACTTGACGACAGCTGGCCGGGCCAGCCCGAGACCCCACGATTGATCGCCATCGGTCGACTCACACCACAGAAGAACTTTCCCCTGCTGCTGCGCGGTTTTGCCCGGCTGGTGAAGCAGCACCCGGCTCGACTGGTCATCCTCGGGGAGGGGGAGCAACGGAGCAGCCTGGAGACGCTGATCGAGGAGCTTGGATTGAGCGAGCTGGTGGAGTTACCAGGATTTGTTTCCAATCCCTATGCCTGGCTCAGTCAGGCCGATTTATTCGTGCTCTCGTCACGTTTCGAAGCCTTGCCTACTGTCTTGATTGAGTCCCTTGCCTGTGGCACTCCGGTGGTCGCCACCGACTGTCCGGCCGGTCCAGCTGAAATCCTGCAGCAAGGTCGCTGGGGGCGACTGGTACCGATGGACGACGAACTGGCACTCGCAGATGCGATGGCTGAGTCACTGGCCGATACAGCAGATCCAGCCGCCTTGCGGGACAGGGCGGCGGATTTTTCAGTTGAGATTGCGGTCCAGCGTTACCTGCAACTATTCCGTCAGCTGTTGACGGAAAACAGCCCCCGCTTGTGAGTCCGTCGGTCGCTCATCACAATAAAGAGTTCCGGCAGGAAAAATCAGCTCGCCGGGCTGGTGACATCAACAGAGAGGGAAACCGACGACCATGCCCAGCTGTGTTCTTGCCTATTCCGGTGGCCTCGATACCTCTGTCATCCTCGGTTGGTTGATGGACGAGGGATACGAGGTGCATTGCGTCTATGTCGACCTTGGCCAGCCCTGCGAGGACCGTGAAGAGATTCTCGGCAAGGCCCGCAACATCGGAGCCGCCAGTGCTCGGATTGTCGACGCCCGTGAAGAACTCTGCCGCGACTTCGCTTTCCCCGTGCTGCAATGGCAGGCGCGCTATGAAACCGTCTACTTGCTGGGGACGTCCATCGCCCGGCCGCTGATCTCCAAGGTCTGCCTGCAGGTAGCACGTGAAGTCGGAGCTGACGCTTATGCCCACGGCGCAACCGGCAAGGGAAATGACCAGTGCCGCTTCCAGTTGGCTGCCGAGGCCCTCGATCCACACGTCAAGATCATCGCACCCTGGCGAATGGCCTCCTTTCGGGAACTCTTCCCGGGTCGGACCGAGATGATCGCCTATTGCGAGCAGAAACAGATCCCGGTCAAGGCGTCGGTCGACAAGCCTTACAGTTCCGATGAAAACTGCCTGCATATCAGCTACGAGGCCGGTCAGCTGGAGGACCTGGAAGCGAACGGAGTCGGGCTGGTGGAATTCGGCATGACCGTTTCACCGCAGCAGGCACCTGACAGCGAGGAGTCGCTGACGATTGATTTTGAGCAGGGGCTGCCAGTCCAGGTTAATGGCCAAGCCGGCTCCGCTCTGCAGATCGTCGAACAGCTCAACCAGATTGCCGGCCGAAATGGCATCGGCCGGGTGGACATGGTGGAAAACCGCTTCGTCGGTATGAAGAGCCGCGGCGTCTACGAGTCGCCAGGTATGACCGTGCTCTACAACGCCCTGCTGGTACTCGAACAGATCACCCTCGATCGCGACCTGGTGCACCTGCGAGATCGGCTGGCACCGGAAGTTGCTGAGCTGGTCTACTATGGCTTCTGGTACACGCCAAAGATGGATGCCCTGATGTCCTTCATCCAGCAGGCCAGCCAGCCGGTCAGCGGCCAGGTTCGCTTGAGTCTCTACAAGGGGAACATCACCGTGGAGGGCCGCAGCAGCCCCAACAGCCTTTACGACGAGGGCATCGCCACGATGGAGGGAGGCGGATCGTACAACCAGGACGATGCCGAAGGCTTCCTGCGAATCCAGGGGCTGCCTGGCCGCGTGCAAGGCAGGATTCGGCCGCGCGATTACTAGTCGAACGCTGCCCAGCGATTCAACAGCAGCCCGCTATTGGACAAAGCCAGATAGCGGCCCCAGCAACTGGCCAAACATGTCATCGAAAGCGGTCGTGGCGTCCTCGGTCACGACCACATAGTCGCCGGGCTGAAGTGCATAATTCGACTCCGCTCGCACACGCTCCTTGATGTAATCGTATTCAGCTTCCAGCGGAAGGTACGTTCCGGCCGGCCCGCCAGATCGAAAGACCTTGATCGTCATGCGGGTGAAGTACTTGCTGGCACCCGAGCGAACAATCACTTCATCAACCAGCATGCCTGGTTTGAGCGGTACGCGGACCTGGCCGAGTGGACGCTGGGCTGCATGCAACTGGACTAGCACGCTGGGAGCCGCCTGTGGATCGGCTGGCTTGACTTCGTCCCCCGCGATCAGGGTGTTGAGCTGTGCATCGTTGGCAGGCTGCAGCAGGGCACAACCATCCAGCAGCAGGGCGACCGAAGCGAGCAAGACCAGCGAGAGGCGTGTGAGCAGGGATTTCATCGAGGGAGACTCCGTAAAATGGACGGTCACAACCAGCACCGGCAGCTTCAAGCTGCACCCCCTCCTGCCGCAATCCGCTGGGAATGGAACATCGGCAGACGGCTGGTGTTAACTTGAACCGAATATACGGATTTTTCCGTTTAGACTGGCCTGGCCGCCACCACGGGCAAATGCAGCCGCCCGTCCCGTTTTCATCACCCTGCCGGCTTGTTAGAATCAGCCGCCAGTAGCTGCAGCCGTTTTTCTTCATACACCGGCAGGGCTTCATCGCCAGTGGGTACACCGGCAGCCGACCTCGGTTCCATCGACATTCCACCCGTCCCTGATTGGTGGAGCCGTCGCCATTTGCTCGATACCGAGAGTCTCTCGGCCGAGGAAATAATCGCTATTCTCGATACAGCGGATCGCTTTCAGCAGATCGCTGCCCAGGGACATCGTGAACTGCAACTGCTGTCCGGCTACACGGTCGCCAACATGTTTTTCGAGGACTCCACCCGCACCCGCACCAGCTTTAACCTGGCTGCCCGCCGACTGGGTGCTGAGACGGTTGAATTCAGTCCCTCCTCGAGCAGTCTCAGCAAGGGTGAGACGCTGATCGACACAGCCAAGACAATCGAGGCCATGGGCGTCGACATGATGGTCGTCCGGCACCGCACTCCCGGCACACCACACATGCTGGCTCATAACGTCGACTGTGCCATCATCAACGCCGGCGATGGCCCCCACGAACATCCAACCCAGGGGCTACTCGATATCCTCACCATCCGCCAGCAGCGAGGCAGCCTGGACGGGCTCACGGTGGCACTGGTTGGTGACATCAATCACAGCCGCACCGCCCGATCCAACATCTGGGCATTGCAGAAGCTGGGAGCGAACGTGATTGTCTGCGGCCCCTCGACACTGGTCTCGCCGCAGTGGGCAGAGCTGGGAGTAGAAGTCAGCTATAACTTTGACGACATCATCCCACGCTGCGATGTACTGAACCTGTTGCGGATCCAGTTCGAACGGCAGTACACCCGGCCATTTCCATCGGTCCGCGAATACGCACTGCTGTACGCCATGACCAGCGAACGGCTTGCCCGCGCCCAATCCGATATCCTGATCATGGCTCCGGGACCGATCAACCGGGGAGTCGAAGTTACACCGGACGTTGCCGACGGACCCCACTCGGTCATCCTTGACCAGGTCACAAACGGGCTGGCAGTGCGGATGGCCGTGACCTGGCTGCTGGCGGCATCCGGTCAAACGGCGGAGCAGACAGAGTAGCGAGAATCCTGGAACCAGCGACCATGACAGCCATCCTGATAAGAAACGGGCGAGTGATCGATCCCCAGCAGAAGCTGGACGAGGTCACCAACCTGCTCGTGCGCGATGGCTGTATCGAACAGATCGGAGCAGCCGACGACGCAGCCGATCAGGTTATCGATGCCAGCTCGCTGATCGTCGCACCAGGTCTGGTCGACACGAATGCCCAGTTGCGTGAACCGGGTTTTGAGGAAGATGAGACGATCGAGTCGGCCTGCCGAGCAGCCCTGGCAGGTGGCTACACCTCGCTCGCCTGCCTGCCAAATACCGATCCTCCGATCGATACTCCGTCGGGAGTGGAATTCGTCAAGCAAGTAGCAGCCCGAGCCGGGCTGGCGCGAGTGCACGTGATCGGCTGCTTGAGCAAGAACCGTGAAGGACAGCAGCTGGCGGAAATCGGCACGCTTGTCGAAGCAGGTGCTGTCGCCTTTAGCGATGCTCCCAGGGCAGTCAGCAATACCGACTTGATGCGACGCGCCCTGCAGTATTGCCTGATGTTCGATAAACCAATCTTCTCGCATGCAGAGATGGTTGAGCTGTCGCAGGAAGGCATCATGCACAACGGTTTGACCTCGCTGGTGCTCGGCCTGTCCGGCCTTCCAGCAGACGCCGAGGACGTGATGACAAGTCGCGATCTGCGGCTGGCGGAGTCGACCGGGGGCCAGTTGCATTTCTTGAACGTCTCCACGGCGGACAGTGTCGAACAGATCCGTCGCGCTCGCAGCCGCGGTGTTCGAGCCACGGCCGGTATAAATGCTGCTCATTTTTCCTGGCTCGATGAGTCCCTGCGGACACTCGATTCCAACTACAAGATCAATCCGCCGCTGCGTAGCCAGCGGCACCTGGATGCCTGCATCGAGGGACTCATCGACGGCACGATCGATGTGATTGCCTCGGGCCATGCACCGCGCGCCAGCGAAAAGAAGATGCTTGTACTGGACCGCGCACCGTTTGGCATGCTGCAACTGGAAAGCACCCTCTCGCTCGTCAACCGGCACTTGATTCAGCCTGGCCATCTCGACTGGTCGACAGCACTTGCCAAGTTGACCTGCAACCCAGCTCAGCTGCTCGGTCTTCCCCACGGCACACTGGCGCAGGGATCCGCCGCCGATATCGTGATCTTCAATCCGCAACTGGAATGGACGCTGGACGCCAGCCAGCTTTCCTCACGCAGTCGCAACACACCGCTTGACGGCGACACAATGATAGGCCGGGTCAGCTGCGTGCTTGTCGACGGCCAGGTCAAATACGAGAACCAGCCGTGAATCCACGGATTGTGATCGACGGTTACAACCTGCTCTATGCCACTGGCATTCTCAGCCAGGGGGCCGACGAAGGTACGCTTGCTGGAGCACGGCGAGCATTGCTTGGCTGGCTCTGCCACAGCTTGCCCGACAATCAGCGATCACGGACAGTCGTCGTCTTTGACGCCCATAACCCGCCCCCTGGACTGGCCGACAAGTTCGACCACCAGGGACTGCAGGTCCACTTCGCACGGGGCTACGAAAATGCCGATGCACTGATCGAACAGTACGTCGATGACAACAATGCACCCCGTCAGCTGACCGTTGTCTCCAGCGATCATCGCGTGCAGCGTGCCGCCCGCCGCCGCAAGGCGACAGCCGTCGATAGTGATGCCTGGTATCGGCAGCAGGGGGAGCGAGTTCGTGAGCAGCCATCGCCAGCCAGCGATAAGCCAGAGGGCAAACTGTCGGCAGGACAGGTCGAATCCTGGCTGGAGTTTTTTGGCGAAGAGTGAGTGCTGACAGGTAATCGGTCAGCGGGAGGGAGCGATCCTGCCAGGCAGATAACCACCCGACCGATCTGCGCTCCGCCGTAGGCGGATCGACATTGGCGGGTTACTGCCGGCCCGGCCCGTGGTCATCCACTACAGCGATTGGTCGACGGTGTAGGAGGTCGGATCTTCCGCGTCACGGAGGATCGGACGGTACAGCGTGTCGCGTTCGACCGGCGTCCGGCCAGCTTCCTCGATCAGCTGACAGATCCGTTCCACGCTCAGCATCTCCGGCGTGGTAGCGCCGGCGTCATGGTAAATCAGCTCATGACGTACCGTGCCATCCAGGTCATCAGCACCGTAGGAGAGGGCAGCCTGGGCCGTACCGATACCGAGCATGATCCAGTAGGCCTTGATATGCGGAAAGTTGTCGAGCATCAGTCGCGATATCGCAATCGTCCGCAAATCCACAATGCTGGATGGCTTTTCAATGTGCGACAGGCCAGTGTTCTCTGGATGAAAAGCGAGCGGGATGAATGTCTGGAAGCCGCCAGTCTCATCCTGCAGTTGTCGCAGGCGAAGCAGGTGATCGACCCGATGAAATTCATTCTCGATGCTGCCATAGAGCATGGTGGCGTTGGTTCGCAGACCCAGCTCATGAGCCGTGCGATGAATCTCGATCCACTTGCCAGCGTCCGCCTTGTGCTCACATAGCTTGCCACGCACTTCAGGATGGAATATTTCGGCTCCGCCGCCGGGCATGCTACCCAGCCCGGCTTCGATCATATCCTCGAGAATTTCCCGAACGGTCTTGTGGGACAGGAACTCGAACCAGTTGATCTCCACGCCGGTCCAGGCTTTCAGATGCAGCTGAGGATGGGCCTCGTGCAAGAGGCGAATGATGTGCACGTACCAGTCGTAGTCCATCTGGTGATGCAAACCACCGACGATGTGCATCTCCGTACAGCCGTTTTCAATCGCCTCCGCTGCTCGCTGCAAAATCTGCTCATCCTCCATCTTGTATCCCTTCGGATCTCGCAGGTCCGATCGAAATGCGCAGAAGGTACAGCGGTAAACACAGATGTTGGTAGGGTTCAGATGCGTGTTGATGTTGTAGTAGGTAAGGTCGCCGTGCATTCGCTCCCTGACCAGGTTGGCGAGCGCCCCGACCTCGTACAGGGGTGTGTCGGGCTGGTACAGAAACAGGCCATCCTCCAGGGACAGCCGCTGGCCATTGGTCACCTTGTCACGAATGGACTCGATCGAAATCGTCGCCGTGCTCATCACAATTCACTGTCAAGTAAGTGGTCAAAGTTGCTGCCTGACCGGCGGGCAGCCTGTCTGTCATAACAACCGTCGAGTGTAGGCAGCGATTAACCGGCTGTCTATCAGCCCGCTTCGCCAGGTCGACAGTCACTGCAGCAGCAGGATCTTCTTGATTGTCATCCTCGCCAGCTGCCGAATATCAGCTTCATCATCTGCAAGCCGGCGTTCCAATGCCTTGACGGCCGGTTGGGCCTCACGACCCATTGTCGAAAGAGCCAGGATTGCCAGCCGACGCGTACGAGGGAGACTGGACTCCAGGGCTGTCACCAGCACTGGCAATGTTTTGGGGCCAATCTTTATGAGTGCCTGGGCTGCCGCATCACTGAGAGCTTCATCATCATCTTCCATCATCGCGGCCAGCTGCGGCGCGGCGCCGGTGGCTCGAACACCCATCCGGCCCAGCCGGATCGCTGCCATTCTCCTGACTGAGGCATCCTCGTCCTCTGTCAGGATCCGGGGTAACAGCGTGAGCAGCCGGTCGTCTGTGGCCAGCCGCCCGATCGCATACAGGGCCGCCTGCCTGACTTCGGCTGCCGGGTCGTGCCTGGCGACATCGGCCAGCTGGTCCTTGACGGCGTCCGATGGGTTTCGCTGGCTGGCCATCATCCGCGCGATGGTGGCGCGGTTGCCGACGTCCGGCTCGACCTGGTCAGCCAGCCTGTCGAGCAACCGTGGATTAATCTCCTGCCGAGCCGCCTGGCCAAATCGCTTGATCATGTCCAGTGACAGGCGGCGGACGCGAGCATCGCTGTCAGCTGCTGCTGCCGCGACAGCCGTCTCGATAACCGCGTCGTTGCCCCGGTACTGGCTCAACAGATAATAGCCGGCACCCTGACGCTGTGTATCGCTGCCGGCGGCGAACATTTCCAGCACAAATTCCAGTGCCGGCGGATTGGCAGCCACCTGGTCAGCCACGACCGCTCGCCGCTGCAGGTCATCGGAGACCAGGTCGGCAAGCTCGCTGGGCCAGTCTGGATTGACGACAGGCGGCGCGGGTTGAACTGGTGTGCTGCCCGGGTCGGGCACATCATCCACGCCCTGGGAAGCCGAATCGGACGACCCTGAGCCAGCGTCGCTGTCCTGCTCTGATGACTGGACCGAGCCCTGGGACGGTGCAGGATCAGTAGAAGAACCGCAGCCGAACTGAATCAACAGGGCTGACAACAGAGCTGCCAGCACGACTTTCGAACAATCACCGTGTTGCTGTGTCATGACAGCGGGTCGATCCCAGGTCTATCTCGAAGAGGGGGGGGGAGCTGGTTGTCGGGCTATGATAACAAGTCAACTAGCACGATGAAGAACAATCCCATGCTGACCACCACGTTGAGATGGAAAAACGAGAGGTTGACTCGACTCAAGTCGTCGGGCCGTACCAACGCGTGCTCGTAGATCAGCAGCACTGCCACCAGCACAAGGCCGGCGTGGTAGATCCAGCCAAGTGGCACCTCTGGACCTGCCAGCAGGGCCGTCTGCGGTAACAGCGCCAGCACCACGATCATGCCGAGGTGACAGAGTGCAGCCAATCGCAGCGCTGCTCGAATGCCAAGCCGGGCCGGGATACTGCGCAAGCGAACCTTGACGTCGTGCTCGGCGTCTTGGCAGGAGTAGATCATGTCAAAGCCTGCCACCCAGAGCATGACTGCCAGTCCCACCACCAGGGAGGGCAAGCCATCCGCTGGATTCGCTTCCAGCTCAACACCTCGCAGTGCGATCCAGCTGCAGACCGGTGCCAGCATCAGGCTGGCGCCGAGGTAAAAATGCGAGAGCGAGGTGAAACGCTTGGTGAGGCTGTAAACCAGCAGGAAACCGAGCACGGGAACGGCCAGCACGATCGGTAGCCGATTGGGCAGGAATAACAGCGTGCTGGCGATAAAGCCAGCCGACGCCAGCACGGTAAACCAGCAGACGCTGTGGACTGAAAGCTGACCGCTGGGCAAATGCCGGGACTCAGTGCGCGGATTGAGCGCATCAATCCGTCGGTCGACCAGTCGGTTGAAGGCCATCGCGGCACTGCGGGCAAACACCATGCAAGCCAGGATGCCAGCCAGGTCTTGAATCCGGAATTCGACCCGTTCTCCGCTGCTGGTGGGAATCTGCCAGGCCATCACAGCAGCCAGCATCGCAAACGGCAACGCGAACAGCGTGTGGCTGAAGCGGATCATCTGCAGAATCTGTCGCGGTCGCTCAAACATCACTCGATCCCGGCCAGCGCTGCATGATCGACTGGTCCACTCCCAGCTGGTCAAGAATCCTGGCGACGACAAAGTCGACCAGGTCAGCCGGTCCCTTGATACCGTGATACCAGCCGGGTGAGGCCGGCAGGATCGTGGCACCGGCATCCCGCAGCCGCAACATGTTATCAAGCTGAATCCTGGAGAGCGGTGTTTCCCGCGGAACGACCACCAGCGGCCGGCCCTCCTTGAGATGGACGTCCGCCGCACGGTGGATCAGGTTGCGACTGGCTCCGTTCACCACGCTGCTCAAGGTGCCCCCCGAGCAGGGGCAGATAACCATGGCCGAAGTCAGGAAAGAGCCGCTGGCAATCGAGGCGGTCATATCGTGTTCGTAATGTGCGTGGACGGTAGCCAGCTCCCCGGCGGGTGACTCTCCCCACCAGGGCAGGGGGGCGTGGACCAGGCCAGCTGTGCTTTCGAGGTCATCGTCGACCGTCAGCCCAAGTTCCAGTTCCAGCACCTTGCGACCCGCAGAACTGACGACCAGGTGCAGTTCATCTGTCGCGCGGGCCAGCAGCTGTGCCAGCCGGACTCCATAGACAGCACCGCTGGCACCGCTGATCGCTAGTACAATTGGATGCGTCATTTGACTCCCACGTAGAGTGTGGCGATACCCAGCGTGAGTGGCTGGTACTGTACGTTATGCAGGCCAGCCTGCTGCAAGCGATCAGCCAGCGCCTGGCCATCAGGAAACTCACTGACACTTTGTGGGAGATAGTTGTAGGCACGCTCAGCATTGCGAGCCAGCAACTGGCCGATGAACGGCAAGAGGAACTTCATGTAACAGCCGTAAACGAACTTGAATGGCTGCCAGCGTGGATTGGAGAACTCAAGCACGGCCACTCGGCCACCGGGCTGGCAGACGCGTGTCATCTCAGCCAGTCCTCGATCGGTGTCAGCAACATTTCGTAAGCCAAATCCGACTGAAACGATCTGGAAGGTGTCGTCGTCAAAAGGGAGCTGTTGTGTGTCGGCTTCGAGAAACGTGACCCGTTCCCCTTCGGCATGCCGTTGCTGTTTCTTGCGACCGACGTCGAGCATCTCGGGACAAAAATCGGTGGCCATGACCTCCGTGCCGGGAGACGAGCGGTCGAGGTAAGCAAATGCCAGGTCGCCGGTACCGGTACAGACATCCAGGATGGGTGCGTTGCCGCTGGGTGCCACACGTCGCACGGTCCGCCAGCGCCAGTAGCGGTCGACCTGCATCGAGAGCACGTGGTTCATCAGGTCATAGCGGGGCGCGATCTCCCCGAACATCTGCTTGACTCGTGCGTTTGACTTGTCGACGTTCATCGGGGATCCCGTTCCAGTAGTTGTGCGAGTTGCCGGTCCTGCTCTCACAACCGCACGCCAGCTTTCATCCTAACCGGTGTCCGCCTGAGGGGCGACGGGAGGCGGGATCTGAGAGCGGCTGACAATCATCTGCTCGGAGTCCAATTCGCCCACGACCGGCCAGGCATCCAGCTGAGCCGCCAATCCAATGTCCGCTGACAAACCGGCCGCGACCAGGTTCTGGCCACCGCGACTCGATTCAAGCTGCCTGGTCAGCTCCGCTGGCGGCAGCTGTTGCCACTGCGCCAATGCTAGCTGGGCAGCAGGATTGACCGGCTGATGGCCATGCTGACTGAGTCGATCGACAACTGCGCCGGCGAAGAGAATATCCTCGCTTGTTTCCTCACCGTTGGTACCAGCACAGACCAGCTGCAGCGGGCGGTGGTCGTCAGCCAGCTGATCGACAAGTGCAGTCAAGTTGACGAATGCTCCCAGCAGGATCCGGTCTGCTCCAGCGGCAGCGGCCATGGCCCTGGTTCCATTGGTTGTCGTAAACACAATGCTGCGTTGGTCGACAACCTCGGGCGTGTACTCGGCCGGCGAATTACCGAGGTCAAAACCCTCGATCCGCCGACCCTGTCGTTCGCCACCCAGCAGCGGACGGACGGCAGATTGCGTCGCCAGCATTCGCGCCTCGTCGATCTGCTGACAGATATACAGCTGCCTTGCTCCGCTCGCCAGAGCCCTGCTGATGGTGGTGGTGGCCCGCAGGATGTCGATCACAACCACCGTCGAGCCGGCCAGCGCAACGTCAGCAAGCGAAGCTGGCAGTGTATGAACAGCGGGCATAAAGGACGATCCTCCGGTGGAGGTTGGTTGCGGCGAGGCGGTCTCCCTTTCTACAATTGTTATTCCGACCAGAACACCACAGCCCCCCTCGACGCCCCGCGTACTGATCCAAGGACTCGACCATGCAAATGCTGGATTATGCTGTCCTGTTGGCCTATTTCTTCATCATGATTGGGATCGGCATTTACTGCGCGCGACGAATCCACAAGCAGGAAGACTACCTGCTTGGCGGCCGTGGATTCGGCAAGTTGCTGCAGACCTTTGCAGCCTTCGGAGCCGGTACTGGCTCCAGCGATCCGATCAACACGGCCCGCAACACATACACCGGTGGCATGAGTGGCATGTGGAGCGTGATGTTCTGGCTGTTTGTCACACCTTTCTACTGGATCACCGGCGTCTGGTATCGCCGCATGCGGCATTTGACACTGGGCGACTGGTACGTCGAACGGTACGAATCAAAGAAACTGGGTGCTGCTTACAGCATCTTCGGCGTTCTGTTCTTCATGATTTACGGATCGATGTTCTTCACGGCGATTGCCACAACGGCTGAGCCGATGATTGGCGACACGGTCAACATCCTGGGTACAGCGGTAGCCCTCAAGTATGTCCTGATTCCCACGATAGCCGTTGTCGTCCTGCTGTATGGCATGGCTGGTGGACTGGCGGCAGCCTATTACACGGATCTGCTGCAGGGCATCTGCATCATCGTCCTGAGCGTGATGTTGATCCCCATCGGTCTCAACGCGCTCAACAGCGCACAGGAGTTGAATCCCGAGGGAGCGATGTCGGGAGCCGAGGTGATGCATGACCAGTTACCGGAATCGTTCTTTGAGATTATCGGGTCGACAGCCGCGGAGTTTTCGATCTACTACCTGATCGCGATCGTGTTTGCCAACCTGGCCGGTATCGTTGTCCAGCCACACTTCATTGCCACAGGAGGCGGCTCAGCCAAGACGGAGCATGACGCTCGAGTCGGGCTGGTGGTGGGCAATTTTCTCAAGCGATTCTGTACGCTCGGCTGGGTCTTTACAGCCCTGCTGGCTGCGACCCTGTACGCCGATGTACCTGAGTTAATCCAGAATCCTGACAGGACCTGGGGCTATGCCTCGATGCACCTCTTGGGCCCGGGCTTCCGCGGCCTGATGCTGGCCTGTCTGCTGGCTGCCTTGATGAGCAGTGTCGACGCACAGATGGTTGTTGGAGCGGGCCTGATTCTAAGGAACCTCTACATACCGTTTCTGCGGCCCAACGGGAGTGAAAAAGAGTACCTCTGGGTTGGCCGCATCGTCGGTGTGGTGGTTGTCGGTGGAGCGGTTATTTTTGCCCTGACTAACTACGACATGCTGGGGCAATTGAAGCTGACCTTCTGGTTCCCGCTCGTGTTTGCAGCTCCATTCTGGATCGGCATGTACTGGCGGCGGGCCACGACCCGGGCTGCCTGGATCACGGTCGCCTATTGCCTGCTGTTCTTCTTCGTGATCCCCTTCTTTGGTCCCCAGGTTGTACCCAGCCTGCGTACCAACCAGGGGCTCAGCCAGTTGACGACTCACACCCGCACCACGACCCAGGTGTTGATGTCAAAATCTGACCTGCGACGGGAATATTCAAAGCAGCAGAGCCTGTTTGACGATCCGGCGACAACGCCTGACGTGGCGGGCGCCAGGGAAGTGCCGCCGTCACTGAGTGCTGACGGCAGGACGCTTGTGATACCTCACGAAGGGGGAGTTCGTGAGCTGGTGGCCGGAGAGTCTCGGCAACCGAAGGTCAGATCCGTCGGTGGCAAGAGCATTTACTGGGACAACGCAGTTCCGCAAGATAAGGCGGTCCAGTGGCGCGTCGACAAGACCGAGACGCTGGGCGAGTTTACTGTGAAAGAGACGCTGGTCTATCCGCCCGGGACGCTGATGCGGGGCGACGGCAACCTGAAGATGAACCTGGTTCTGTACAAGCCGTTTCTCAATCTCACGTCCGCCTCGACTTCATCGCTCAATGCTCTGGAGCTGGTTCCCAAGATCGTGATGCCATTCCTGGTGATGATCTTGTTCAGTTTCCTGTTGCGTCCAAATTCCCAGTACGCGCTCGACCGTTACTATGCCAAGATGAAGACCCCGGTCGATCCCGATCCAGAAAAGGACCTGGCCAAACTGGAAGCAGCCTACGCTGATCCCAGCACGACCGAGCGGGTCAAGATGTTCCCGAATTCCAACCTGGAAATACAGAAACCGACAAGGGCCGACATCGTTGGTTTTGTCGTCTCGGTGCTTGTCTGCTTCGCGATCATCGGGTTTGCTTTCTGGATGGCCGGCGTTGGCAGATAAGCAGGGCGGCGTGAAAACAGCACACGGACAGAGGGGGCACTGAGCGAGCATGACGCAGTACAGTAGGCGACGTGATCGACTGCGACGACGGCTCAAGAAGCTGCAGCTGGATGGTCTGCTACTCAGCAACTTTACCAACGTCTCCTACCTGACAGGATTCAGCGGTGATGACAGCTACCTGCTGCTGACGGCCCGCGACGCGGTGATCATCAGCGACAGCCGCTACGGGCAGCAACTCGACGAGGAATGCCCTGACGTGAATCACGATATCCGGCATTCGGCCCAGCCGATCGTGGCAGCCGCCACGCGGGTCATGAAGCGGTTGAAGCTACGGAGCGTGGGAGTCGAAGCGGATTCACTGACAATGGCCTCCCACCAGCGACTGGCAGCGGCCAGCGATTACAGCGAACTGGTCGCTACGTCGGGCGAGGTGGAGCTGTTGCGGGAGATCAAGGATGCCAGCGAGATTCTCACGATCCGCCGGGCGGTACGAATAGCTGAGCGGGGTTTTGCGGCAACTCGAGCCCTGCTGCGACAGGACCAGACAGAAAAAGAGGTGGCCTTTGAGCTGGAGCATCAGCTGCGGCTGCTGGGTGCACGAGCCTGCAGTTTTGATCCGATTGTGGCCGTCGGACCACGGGCAGCCCTGCCACATGCGTGTCCCACCGAGAAGCTGATTGGCGAGAGCGATTTCGTACTGCTGGATTGGGGAGCCGACTACCAGCATTACCGCAGCGACTTGACGAGAATTTTAGTCACCGGTAGAATCTCGCCGAAACTGAGTCGCATCTACCAAATCGTGCTCAAGGCTCAGAAGCAGGCAATCAAGGCGATTCGACCTGGCGCAGTGATGAAAAAGGTTGACCAGGCGGCCCGGAAGGTTATCGAGGACGCAGGTTTTGGCAAGCGATTCGGACACAGTCTGGGCCACGGAATAGGCCTCGACATCCACGAGGGTCCACGACTGGCGAGCGGCCAGGACCGGCCGCTCAAGGCAGGCATGGTGGTCACCGTGGAACCAGGCATTTACCTGCCTGGCTGGGGAGGAGTGAGAATTGAAGACGACATCCTGGTAACGCGGGATGGTCATGAGGTTTTGAGTAACGTCCCCAGGCAACTGGAACAGTGCCTGGTTGAATGAGTCACAGTTTTCACATCCAGTGGTGTGATTACCAACCAACCACGACAAAGGACGCCCGATGGCGGATTCACAGTCTCAAAGCAGCGACGTGTTTGAAATGGACCAGCTTGTCCGGCTGATTGACCTGATGAAGGAGCACGACCTGGTCGAGGTCGACCTGCAACAGGGGGATCAGAAGATTCGCTTGGCTCGCGCTGCCGCCACAAGTCCTGTGCCACTGGCTGTTGCACCGGCTGCAGCAACGACCGACAGTGACAGTCCCAGTCCAGAAGACGATGCCAATATCGTCACCATCTGCAGCCCGATGGTGGGCACCTTTTATTCCAAGGCCAACCCCGATGCAGAACCGTATGTCAAGATCGGTGACAGTGTGGACGCTGACTCAACGATCTGCATCATTGAAGCAATGAAGGTCTTTAATGAGATCCCGGCCGAAGTCCGTGGCCGGATTGTGGCAGTCCTGGTGGATAACGAAGAGCCGGTCGATCATGGCCGACCGTTGTTCAAAGTCGATACCAGCTCATAGATCCAAGCGGCCATGTACAAAAGAATCCTTATAGCTAATCGCGGCGAGGTGGCCCTGCGGGTGATCCGCGCCTGTCGCGAATTGGGCATCGAGACGGTCGCAGTCTTCAGCGAAGCGGATCGCGATGCACCCTACCTTGCCTTGGCCGACGAGGCCTACTGCCTTGGCGGGCCACGCGCCGACCAGAGTTACCTCAAGATCGACCAGGTGATCAGCGCCGCCGAGGTTGGCAACGTGGACGCGATCCACCCCGGTTACGGCTTCCTGGCCGAAAACGCTCACTTCAATGAGGTCTGCCGCAGCTGCGAGATCGACTTCATCGGCCCCACGCCCGAAGCGATGCTGATGCTGGGTGACAAGAACCGTGCCCGCGATCTGGCTCGCACATTTGACGTTCCTGTCGTGCCCGGCAGCGAGGGCCTGGTGAGCAGCGAAAAAGAGGCAACGGAGGTTGCCGAGCAGATCGGGTTCCCAGTGCTGCTCAAGGCAAGTGCCGGCGGTGGTGGCAAGGGTATGCGTGTGGCCCACGATGCCCTGGAACTCCCGGGGGCACTCAACCAGGCTCGCAACGAAGCTCAAGCGGCTTTTGGCGATGACGCCATGTACGTCGAGAAATATGTCGAACGCCCCCGGCATGTGGAAGTCCAGGTACTGGCCGACCACCACGGCAATGTGATTCACCTCTGGGAACGTGAATGCAGTACCCAGCGCCGGCACCAGAAGCTGATCGAGGAGAGCCCGGCGCCCAACCTGCCCGACGAGGTCCGGCAACAGATGTGCGAGGCAGCCGTCCGCTTGATCCGGGGTGCCGAGTACACCAACGCGGGCACGGTCGAGTTCATTGTCGATCACGACTTCAACTTTTACTTCATCGAAGTCAACGCACGCATTCAGGTGGAACACCCGGTCACAGAAATGGTCACCGGTATTGACCTGATCAAGTCTCAGATCGCTATCGCCAGCGGCGAGCCACTCAAGCTGACCCAGGATCAGGTGACATGCCGCGGGGCGGCCATCGAGTGCCGCATCAACGCGGAAAACGTGGAAAAGAACTTCCAGCCCTGTCCGGGAACAATTGAGAACATCTTTGTGCCCGGCGGCCTCGGTGTACGTTTTGATTCACACGTGCAGGCCGGATATGTCGTACCCCCCTATTACGATTCGATGATCGGCAAACTGATCGTGCACCAGGCGAATCGAGAGGATGCGATTAGCTGCATGCTCCGCTGCCTCGACGAATTAAACATCAAGGGGATCAAGACCACCGCTCCGATGCATCGCGAGATTCTGCAGCACGCCGATTTTGTCGACGGCGGCATCGATACCACCTGGGTGGAACGTACCTGGTTCTCCTGATTCCCGCTGATCACACGCCCTAACTGGCGGGCAACCCTGGCGGGGCTTCTTGGCGAGTTTGGCCTGCCGATCTACAATCGACAATTCAGGCGGGATTCCCACCCGCCACTGGGAGAAACTGGAAATGTCGACAACACTGTCGAGCCCTGCGCGGCCCAAGCACCTTTTACGACGGGTAGCGATCCTGTTTGCCGGTGGCCCTGCGCCAGCAGCAAATGCTGTGATTTCGACTGCGGCCGTCTCCTTCCTGCGCAACGACATTGAAGTCCTGGGTATCAAGCACGGCTATTCCAGCCTGGTCGACTACAGCCCGGACAACCCACTGCAACAAGACCGTGACTACCTGGTCATCGATCACAACATCTTGAAGCGTACCCGCAACTCCCAGGGAATCATGATCGGCACGGCCCGCAGTAACCCGGGCAAACATGTCAGCCACCCCGACCACCTCGATGATCCAGAGCTGAGTGCTCCCTTAAAGCGAGTTTATGACGGCCTCTGCTCACTGGAAGTCGATGCGCTGATCTCGATCGGTGGTGATGACACGCTCAAGACAGCGAACAAGTTCAAGCTCTACCAGGATCGACTTGGTGAGCAGGCCCACCGAATTCCTGTCGTGCACCTGCCCAAGACGATCGACAACGATTACATGGGCATCGATTTCACTTTCGGCTTCTTTACCGCCGTCGACACGCTGGCAACAGAAATCCGCAACCTGCTGCATGATGGTGAAGCAGGCCGGGCATACTTCCTCTGTGAAACAATGGGACGCAGCGCCGGCTGGCTCAGTTATGGAGCAGCGATTGCAGGCGAAGCAAGCCTGGTGATCAGCGTCGAGGATATCGTTGGCGATTTTGCCAGCCAAGAGACGATCACCGATCCAGCCAGCGGCGAGAGCCTGACCCGAACCGTGATGAATATCGACAAAGTCATCGATCGGATGGTCAAGACAATGGTCGTGCGCGAGCAGGAAGGCAAGCCATTCGGCGTGATCGTGGTCGCTGAAGGATTGGCTGAGTACCTGCCGTCAGCCCACCTGAAGGGGATTCCACGGGATGAACATGGTCACATTGCGATCGCACAGTTGCAGCTCTCCAACCTGCTGTCGGGCATGTTGTCCGAGGCCTACCAGCAGCAGACAGGGCAGGCCCGCAAGGTCACCGGACTGCAACTTGGTTACGAGTCCCGCTGCAGCAAGCCGCATGCCTATGACGTGATGCTCGGTAGCCAGCTCGGCGTGGGTGCTTACCGGGCACTCGGTGAGGAGGGACTGGACGGTGTGATGGTCAGTGTGACCGGCCAACTCGACCTGCACTACGTGCCCTTCGACAAGCTGGTCGATCCGGAAACCCTGGTCACTCGTGTCCGCTATATCGAAGCCGACAGTGACTTTCACAAGCTGGCCCGCTTCCTGGAAACCTATGTGAATGACTGAGTCGTAATCACTAGTCCAGCATCCCCTTGGTGCTGGGGATTCCCTCAACACGGTCATCGCTTTCCACCGCCATCCGCAGGCTGCGGGCACAACTCTTGAAGATCGCTTCACTGATATGGTGGTTGTTGCGACCGTGATGCAGGATCACGTGCAAGTTGCAGAGTGCGTTGGCAGCAACCGCCTGCCAGAAATCTTCCACCAGCTCGGTATCAAATTCACCAATCTTGTCCTTGGTAAACTCCACCTGGAAAACAACCGCACAGCGGCCACTGAGGTCGATTGCCGTGGTCACCAGGGTCTCTTCCATGGGTAGCGTGAAGTGGCCATAGCGACGAATTCCGGCCTTGTCACCGAGTGCTTCGCGGATCGCCTGGCCGAGGCAGATGCCGACATCTTCGACCGTGTGATGCTGATCAACATGCAGATCCCCCTTGGCCTCCACCGACAGGTCCATGACACCGTGGCGGGCAAACAGGTCCAGCATGTGGTCGAGGAATCCGACCCCGGTTGCGGCGGTGGACTTGCCACTGCCATCCAGGTCCAGTTCCAGTTGAATCTCGGTTTCCTTGGTCTGGCGTTCGATTCGGGCACTGCGTGTCATCGTTTTAATTCTCCCTCCAGCAGGTCCAGGCAGGCATCCACTTGCCCATCCGTTCCTACGCTGATCCGTAGTCCATCTCCCCAGCCGGGATAGTTCATATATCGGACTAACACGTGATTGGTTTTGAGATGTTCGTGTAACGGTTTTAGCGGTTGTTCAGAATGGGTACACCAGACAAAGTTGGCCTGGGAGGGTACAACGTCAAAACCGATTTTTTCCAACCGATCGGTCATTCGCTGGCGCGTCGTCAGCAGCCGCTGGCGATTATCTGCCAGCCATTCTTGATCGCCGATGGCTGCCGTGGCGGCCGCAATCGAGAGCGTATCGCAATTGTACGAGTCCTTCACCTTCCGCAACTGGTCAATCACCTGCGGCTGGGCCACGAGGAATCCAAACCGCACGCCTGCCAGCGCATAGGACTTGCTGACGCTGCGTGAGACCATGATCTTCTCGTTTTCAGCTACCAGTTGCAGGCAATTCTGCTCGGCAAAATCGGCGTACGCTTCGTCAACCAGTAGCGGGCAGGGGAGTGACTCGGCCAGCTCGAGTACCTGCTGCGGCTCGATCACCGTGCCGCTGGGGCTATTCGGGTTGGGCAAGTAGGCCAGCCGCAGATCATCGCTGGCTGCCGAAAAACTGGCGTCCAGGCTCCAGTCCGGCTGGAAGGGTACTTCCTGCCAGCGTGCCCGCTGTAGCTGGGCCAGCGTGCGGTAGAGAATATAGCTTGGTGTGGGCAGCCGGATCAGCTCTCCCCGCTCGACCAGCGCCCGTGTCACGATCGTGAGAATGTCGTCGCTGCCATTGCCACAGAGGATCCAGTCGGGGTCGACATTCAAGACATCCGCCGCTCGCAGCCGAAAGCTGGTGGCCAGCGGGTCGGGATAGCGAGCCAGCCCCGCTTCGCTCGCCTGCTGGATCGCGCGAGTCACCTGCGCCGAAGCCGGGTAGGGATTCTCGTTGGTATTGAGCTTGATGAACTTACCCGCCTGCGGCTGTTCGCCGGGCCTGTAACCCTCCATCTCGGTGATCGATTCAGGAAAGAAACTCACGCTAGCCCTCCTCCAGGCGTATATCGATGCTGGCACGATGGGCCGTCAGCCCTTCCTTGTCAGCCAGCTGCCGAACATGCAAGGCATCCTCGGCCAGGGCCGCTTCGTTGTAACGGATCACGCTGCCGCTGCGGAGGAAACTATTGGCAGAAAGGCCACTGGCCCAGCGAGCGGTGCCACCCGTTGGCAACACATGTGAGGGACCAGCCACGTAATCTCCGAGCGCAACGGGAGAAAAGTTACCAAGGAAAGTTGCTCCCGCCGAATGGATCTTCTCCAGCAGCGACTCAGCATCTGCGGCCGCAATATGCAGGTGCTCCGGAGCAATCAGGTTGGTCACCTGGCAGGCATGCTCGGCATCGTCCACCAACACCATCGCGCCAAACTGCTCAAGACTCTGGATCGTGACCTCCGACCGACTCAAGTGGACCACCTGCTGACAGAGCTGCTGATAGACCTGGTCCAGCGTATCCTCGTGCCAGCTCACCAGGATGCTGGCACCAGGAGCATGCTCGGCCTGGGCCAGCATGTCTGCTGCAGCATAACTGGCGCGTGTGGTCTGGTCGGCAATCAACACCACCTCACTCGGTCCGGCAATGGAATCAATCGCAACCTCGCCAAACACCAGTTGTTTGGCGAGTGCCACGAACAGGTTGCCGGGGCCAACGATGATGTCGACTGGCAGAATTCCCTCCACGCCATAGGCCAGGGTTGCCACTGCCTGGGCGCCACCAAGTCGATAAACTTCGTCGATACCCAGCTCGGCGCAGACCGCCAGCAGGTCGGGGTTATTGGCTCCAAAGGGTGTCGGTGGAGCAACCACGACCAGCTCCCTCACGCCAGCAGCCTGGGCTGGCACGGCGGTCATCAAGAGCGAGGAGGGGTACGCTGCCGCTCCCCCGGGAATACACAACCCGGCGCGCTCGACAGGCCTGTACCGCTGCTGCAGCTCAACTCCGTTGTCGCGCCGCAGTGTGACATCCTGATGCAGGATCTGTTGCTGGAATTCGAGTATGTTCTGGCGAACCTGGCGGACAGTCTGCAGGAACTCGGGCTCCGCCTCGCTATGCGCGGCAGCCAGCTCGTCGCTGCTGACACGCAGCGAGTCCGCGGACAGCTCGGCGCGGTCAAGCAGTCGGCTGAATTCGAGCAGGGCTGGCATACCTTCCTCGCGAACTCGCTGGCAAATCCGGCCCACCACCTCGCTGGGCGTGAGCGGCTCGCCAAATACATCGATCGTGCGCTGTCGGCCCTCATCGCTGACAACATTCCCGGCTGGACTCAGTCGCGCCCGCAGCGCTGTCAGCTGTTCATCAAATCCCGGCTGGCGAGCGTCGATTCGTTCGATTTCCAGTTTGTCTTCTGCCATCGCAGCGCTCGGTCCTGCCAGTTGCAATTTCATCAGGGCGGAGGGGATCTCCCTATTGTGCTCCGCAAGCGTCATGACGTGAAGACCTCTGTTGGCAGGCCGGCAGGACGGATGTCGCCCGCCCCCCGCTGTCTGCTATAACGGACCGCTAACCAGCGGGGTGGGTCTGTCCCTCAAGGAGACGCCAGGCGGACAAAAAGTTCACCCGCCAGCGGCGATAAATCCGCTCGCCGCCAGACAAGGAGTCAAGAAGCTGATGAATAAACCGGTTGACCTGCGTAGTGACACCGTGACCCGACCTTCGGCCGCCATGCGCCAGGCTATGTTTGAATGCGAGGTGGGCGACGACTGTATCGACGTCGATCCGACCGTCGAGGAATTGCAGAACCTGGCCGCGGAATTGCTCGGCAAGGAAGCTGCCATTTTCATGCCCTCCGGCACGATGACCAACCAGGTGGCACTTCGTGTCCATTGCCAGCCAGGTGATGAATTCCTCTCGGAAGCCGAATGCCACATCCTCAATTATGAACAAGCTGCTTATGCACAGCTGAGTGGCCTCGCGGCCCACCCGATTGCCGGCCCCGATTGCGTCTTGAATGTCGAACAGCTGGAAGGACACATTCAGCCGGACAACGAGTCCTTCCCGCGAACACGACTGCTCTGCCTGGAAAACACTCACAACCGGGCCGGCGGCAAGGTCCTGCCGCTCGACTCCGTCGTTGCTGCCACCGCCTGGGCCCACCAGCATGGACTCCGTACGCATCTTGATGGAGCCCGGCTGTTTAACGCCGTGGCTGCCAGCGGAGTTGCAGCGGACGAGTGGTGCAAAAACTTTGACACCGTCAGTATCTGTTTCAGCAAGGGGCTGGGAGCACCTGTTGGATCGGCACTGGTCGGCAGCAAGGAACTGATCACGCAGGCGCGGCGACACCGCAAAGCCTTCGGTGGTGGTATGAGACAGGCCGGTGTGATCGCCGCAGCAGCACTCTATGCACTGCAAAACAATCGCCAGCGCCTGGCCGAGGATCATCAGCACACGCAACTGCTGGCTGAGGCAATTCGCCAGGCCGAGGGACTCGAACTGGTCGGCGACGAGGCCGAAACCAACATGGCAATCTTTCATGTCAGCAGCGACCTGGGGACAGCTCGTCAGTTCGCCGCCCAGCTGGAAGTTAACGGTGTCCAGACCCTGGCGCTCGGTCCCAACCGGGTTCGCGCAGTGACGCACCTGGACGTTGATCGCCAGCAGGTTGAGCGAGCGGCGGCAGCGATCCTGGAAACTGCTGAACAACTTGCTACCGGCTCGGTTGAACCAGCCAACGAGGGCGCGCAGTACTGACATGCAGGGCAGGCCGTGCGTAACGGTACCCCCTCCTGTCTCTGAGGTCCAAAGGACCACCAGCTCCCCATCAATCCCGGCTGTCGGCCAGGAATCCAGCAGGATTGTCGCTGTGGGCCGGGAATCGGCGAGTTTGTTCAGTAGGCGGACCGGACCCCGATGCGTAGAATAGATCTGGGTGCAAATCGATCTTCTCTTGGCGTGCCAGGTCTATGGCAGTTTCAACCGATCAATTCTGGGATCTGCTTGCTGAAAGCCAGCTCATCGAGCCGGATCGGCTGGCAGAATTACGCCAGGAGTTCGCCTCCTTCGGCGGTGCCGGCACACAGGATAACGCAGCCACGGTGGCGGAGTGGCTGGTCAGCCAGTCACTGATCGACTCCTATCACAAGCGGATCTTGCTGGACGGCTCGGCGGGCCCGTTCATCTACGGCGACTATATTGTCTGTGGCCAGCAGCAGCGGTTTGGTGACGGACGCTGGTTCACAGCCCGTCATCGCTCCACCAACCACCTGATCGAACTCCAGTTCCTGACAGGTGCCGGGGCTCAGGATCCGGCCAGCTGGCAGCGGATTATCACCGAGGTGCAGCAGCGGGCAGGTGCCGTCAGTCCCTACCTGCAGCGTATTTACGAGCCAATCGACCTCGGCAGCTACCGCTTGATCGCCTACCAGCATCACCCCGGCCGCTTGCTCTCGGAGCGGCTGGCCAGTGACGGACCGATGCCGCTGGCGGAGGCCTGCCAGCTGACCTGGACGATCGCGCACGGATTGGCCGAGCTGCATCGGCGCGGTCTTGTTCATGGCGCGGTGAATCCAGCCTCGATTCGCCTGGCAGACGACGGCAGCTGCCTGCTGTTGTCTGACGCTGCCCGCCTGGATAACCAGTTGGACCTGGTCAACAATCCCCAGGACCCTCGCTGGGAAGCACTTTCAGATTACCTCGCGCCGGAGCTTGGCCAGCCCAAGCAGAGAACGTCAACCACCAGCGATGTCTATTCCCTGGGGGTCTGCTTCTACGAGATGCTAAGCGGTAAACCCCCCTATCTTGGTGGCAGCCTGCTGCAGAAGCTGCAGCGTCACGCGGCAACCGAGTTCCCCGCTCTGGCTGCCGCCGGACTGCCTGCCAATGTCGATCGCTTGCTGGCCTACCTGGTGCACAAGACTCCCCAGCATCGCTATCCACATGCCGGTGAGATTCCGGACAAACTGCAATTACTGGTGCCCAGTCGCCGGCTCACGCTGACGGATGTCGCGCCGGTTGCCAGCGAGGCGGCCTACCTGACTGCACTGCAGAATCCGGCCAGCCAGCAGCCAGCAGCCACGCCGAAGCAACAGCAACGTCAACCGGCAAGTCCGTTGATTGACGTCAGCCGGTCGCCACGGACCAGCCCGTCCGTCGATACCAGCAGCAAGGAAGCAGCGGGCGACAGCGAGTCGACAGAAACAGAGACCCGGCAACCAAGTCGACGTCGACGTCGCTCCCGCTCGATAGCAAACAGTCCGGTCTTCTGGGGCAGCACCGGCCTGGCCGGCATTGCCGCAATCGTGCTCTTCGTGATCGCAGCTGGCTCAGGCGATGGCGATGGGGAGACCGCTGGGGACAAGGGCGCGACGGTGGCGGGCAAGGACAAGGACTCGAACACGAAGGTCAAGGCCGGATCGATTCCGAGACCCAACAACGGCTCCAAACCATCGGTTCCACGACCAGGTGAGGCGACCAACGATCCCATGGTGGTCGACGATGACGGCAGCCTGCTCTGGCAATCTCCCACCGACGGGAGCCCACCCGCACTCAACTGGTTACCCTCCGGTGCCCAGGTGTTACTATTCGCCCGTCCCGCTGATCTGGTTGCCAAGGGTGGCGAGGACCTGCTGCGAGCACTCGGTCCCGCCTTCGGCAAACACCAGGCTGCCTGGGAAGCTGCCAGTGGCTTGGAATTGTCCGAGGTCAGACGACTGACGATGGGGCTCTATGACAATGGCGAGGAGTTCCCCAGGCCGGCCTTTGTGGTGGAACTGGCTGACTCCATCGAGCCGGCAGCGTTGCTTGAGCAGCTGGGGAATCCAGAACCTGTTCAAGTCGAGAATGGCGTTTACTACCGGGGAGCTGATTACTGCTACGCCATTCCAACAGCCGCTGACAACACGCTCTTCCTGATGGGTCACGAGGATGATGTGAGTGAAGCGATGAAGTTTCCGGGTCGTACCCCGCCAATCCACCCGACCATCACTCCCTTGTTCAAAATCACCGACGGCGAACGGCACCTGACCGTGCTCTTCGCTCCTGCCTTCCTCAAGAATAATGTCTTCCGGGACGGCCGGGATATCACAATCGGCCAGCCTCGCCGTATCCGCGGTATCCTCAACTGGCTGCTCGACGAGAACGTTGGCGCGGGCTTGATCAGCATGCACATCGACCAGCAGCTGTACCTGGAAACACGCCTGGCAGGCGGACTCTCACGCAACAAGTTCGAACTGGCTGAGCAATTCCAGAAGCAGATGCAGGCAGTTCCCGACAAGATCTTTGACTACATCGTGCAGCTGAATCCGCATCGTCACTGGCGATCGGTTGCGATGAAGTATCCCGAGATGATCCGCTTCCTCAATGACCAGACACGAATCGGTGTCGATGACGGCCTGGCGATGGCAAATGCGGCCTTACCATCCGTGGCAGCGGCAAACCTGCTGGTTGGTGCTGAACTGTGCCTGGTGGCTGAACCGATGATCCAGCTCGCCGGTGGTCCGACCGATGGCGCTGACAAGTTCACATCGCTTGACGATGTACTGGCATTCACAATGAGCCTCAATATTCCCCAGCAGGACCTTAACCTCGCAGTTGCCGATATCGAAACAGAAATCAAGGATGCGATTGGACGTGTCAGTTTTCCCTTTGCCATTGCCATCCTCGGTGACGACCTCAAGGTCGACGGCATCACCCGCAACCAGGCCATCCGCGATTTTGTCATCAAGGATAAACCGTTCAGCGAAGTCCTTACCGGACTGATGATGAAGGCAAATCCCGATCCATCAGTCAAGGACCCCAGCGAAGTCAATCAGAAACTGGTCTGGGTGCTGGGCCCCGACCCAAATGACCCAGAGAACGAAATTATCCTGATCACCACCCGCACCGCAGCACTCGATCCGGAACGTAAATTCAAGCTACCCGCTGTCTTCAAATGATCAGAACAGGACGGCTCCAGCAGCGCTCACCTCTAACCTGCGATTCACCATGCAGCCTTTCGTTGTCACCTGCATTACCTGCCAGTCACGCATCCGGGTCAGCAACCCTGAGTTGCTCGGCACGATCGTCAATTGCCCCGGCTGCGATGCCATGGTGGAGATCCCCGACGCGCCGCTGAACGAGCTGCCAGATACTCCAGGCTCCGACGATGACGCCGGTCGATGGCAGGCCAACGAGGAGCCAGGCCAGCAGCCTCAGGTCGAGCCATCGAGCGGTGAGACCGTCGAGGACATCGGCTACCAGCACGATAGCCTGGCGGGCGATGAAGCAGTGGATGGCGACGTGGTACAGATCAAGGGCGACAGCAGCGAGCTGCAGGACCGGCTCGATGAGTCACTCGATGGCGCCCTGCCGACTACCGGCGACTGGGTTTCCGACAGCACCCGCCGCCGCTCCCGCAGGATGCTGATCGGTATCCTGGCACTGGCTGGCAGCCTGCTGCTGATCGTGCTGGCATTTTCTTCCGGGCTCTTCAGCCCCGACAGTACCGTCACCACAGCTCCACCCGTTGCCGACAGACCGCCAGCCGATCCAGCTGTCGGGCAACCCGCCGATATCAACCAGGGCCAGGCCGAGGTAACGGAGCCAGCCGATCCAGATTCCAACCCGCCAGTGATCAGCTCAGACCCGCCCTCCGATCCACCCAGCGATCCACCCAGCGATCCGCCTTCCGACTCGTCCTCTGATCCACCCATGCCAGCTGCCAACCCGCCAGGGCTGGTTCCAGACGAACCGACAGAACCTGTCACAACCGAAGATCTGGCTGCTGCTCTGAGAGTCTTCGGCCCCGGGCTGAGTAACCGGCCGCTGGCACCGCCCGCCGGCGGGGAACCGATCGAGCCAGGGGCTGAGCCAATCGAGACGAGGCGTGAGCCGATTCCGGCGATCGATGTCACTGCTGGCATGAATCTCTCACTTGTCCAGTTCGAGATGATCCAACCACTCACTTTTCAACAGTTTATCCGCTTACTTGGCCAGATCAGCCATGTCCCCATCACGATCGACTTGCAGGCCCTGGCAGCAAGTGAACTGACGCTGCAGACACCAATCCAGTTGCAGGTTGGCGAAACCACACCTGAGGCGCTGTTACAGCGGGCACTTGCCGGTCAATCGCTGGCCGTCATTCACGAGCCGGGCCATGTGCGAATCAGCTGGCCTCCCGGCGTGCCAAGGCCCTGGACGACGGTCAATTACCCGATCTTTGGCAGGGAGGGTGACCAGTTGGCAGAGTTGGCGGGCATCCTAGAGCAGCTGGTGGCAGTCGACAGCTGGCAGGGCGCCGGCGGCCAGGGCTTGATCAAACCGATCAACGAGGGCCTTGCGGTAACCCAGACGGCAGCTGCACATGTCGAAATCCAGCGACTCCTGAGCCAGCTCAATACAAACCTGCAGGCGCTCGCTGAGAGCAAGCCAGTCGCTCGGTCTCATACCCAGCAGGCGATTGCCTTGCTGACTCAGCCCATCTCGGTCAACTTCGGCCGCTCCACGCCTTTTTCCACCATCCTCGAGCGTATCGCGGAAGACGCCGGGATCTCGATCACCGTTGACTGGACTGTCACACACCCGCATGGCTGGTCGGCAGAGAGCGAGACAACTCTGGTAACCGATAAGGATCCCCTCGGGGACGTGCTGCTAACATTCCTGGGCTCAATTGAACTCGGATTTCGTGTCCTGAACAGCCAGACGATCGAGGTCACGTCGGCCGAGTACGCTCAGCAGATGACCCATCTGGACATTCATGATATTCGTCCACAGCTGGAAGCACGCGAGCCGGCCGATCTGATCGTGGCCTTTCAGGCCTTACTGGCGCCCAGCGAGGCTCGCATGGTTGTCGACCCACTCAGCCAGCATTTAATTGTGCGTGCCAGCCAACTCGATCACATCCGCATCCAAAAGCAACTGACCGAAAAACCCTGACCTGCTAGCCATGGATCGTCGACCCGACCGCCACAGCAATGGCCCGGCAACGAGTCATTGTCTGCTCGAATTGATCAAATGTCAGCGACTGGTAGCCGTCACTCATGGCCTGTTCCGGGTTCGGATGCACTTCCAGGATCAGCCCGTCCGCTCCGGCCGCCACAGCAGCCACTGCCATATCCGGAACCATGTAAGCATGGCCCGTACCGTGGCTGGGATCGATGACGACCGGCAAGTGCGTCTCCTTGTGCAGGTAGGCGATCGACGCCAGCGGCAGCGTGAAGCGAGTATGTGATTCAAACGTGCGAATACCTCGCTCGCAGAGCATCACGTTCGGGTTACCCTGATTCAGTATATATTCGGCAGCCAGCAGGAGTTCGTCCATCGTGGCACTCGGACCACGCTTCAGCAGAACTGCCTTGCCAGCGTCCCCGACCGATTCCAGCAGACGATAATTCTGCATGTTGCGGGCTCCGATTTGCAGCACATCTGCATATTCGGCGACCAGCTGCACATCGTCGGTACTGAGCACTTCGGTCACCACTGCGAGACCTGTTTCCTCGCGAGCCGCAGCCAGCAATTTCAGTCCTTCCTCCTTGAGACCCTGGAAGCTGTAGGGACTGGTCCGTGGTTTAAAAGCGCCGCCACGAAGTGCCGTTGCGCCGGCAGCCTTGATGGCCTTGGCGCTGCTGATAATCTGTTCTTCGCTCTCCACACTGCAGGGACCGGCGATCACGCCGAGGGTACCCGCACCGACCTTGAGGCTGCCGGCCTCAACCATCGTCGGCTCCGGTTTGACCTCGCGGCTGGCGACCTTGTAGGGAGCCAGGATTGCCACCACGTCATCCACTCCAGCCCCGCTTTCCAGCGACTGCTTGGTGGACTCACGCTTTTCCCCGATGGCAGCAATCACGGTCCGCTCGGTACCCTTGATCACATGTGCCTTCAGACCCATCGACTCCACACGCTTGACCATGTGTGCGACCTCTTCCGAGGTTGCACTTTTTTTCATGACAACAATCACTGGAATGACTCCCTTGCTAATGTCTCAAATGCATGTTGAGTCCCGCTGGTCCTCTATCAACAAGAAAAGCCCTGCTGACCGAGGTTGGTCAGCAGGGCTTTTCGTGCTGGTACGGAATGGGGTTACTGGAACCCTCCCGTGGCCCTGTGACCTGGGGGGCTAAACCAAAACCAGAAGTAACCGCAATGTGTACCAGTCATGCCATTCATTATCACCGCAGCTCTACTTCTGGCAAGACTCATTCTGGAATTGATCGGCAGAAAAGAGGCAGCAGCAGCAGTAGCAGCAGAAGGCACAATTACAGGCAGCGAGCGGGTCCGTTGGCGGTTCAGCCGCCACAATCGTGCGGATCGAGTGGGCCCGATCGATTAACCAGCGGCGGGATGAAACGGAGCAATTCTCGGCGACCAGTCGGTCACCTCCTCACCAATCCGCAGCAGCCGATTGTATTTTGCCAACCGTTCACTTCGCACGATCGAGCCGATCTTGATCTGGTCTGCTGCCACGCCGACCGCCAGGTCAGCGATGGTCGTATCCTCTGTTTCTCCACTGCGGGCCGACACAACGGTGCTGAATCCTGCCAGTCGGGCCAGCGAGATTGTCTCCAGCGTCTCGCTCAGGGTGCCAATCTGGTTGACTTTGACGAGCACACTATTGGCCGCAGCTGAAACAACTCCCTGCTGAACCCGCTGGGGGTTGGTAGCAAACAGGTCATCGCCAACAAGCTGGACTCGCTGGCCCAATCGAGCCACGAGGTGTTGCCAGCCTTGCCAGTCGTCTTCGGCAAGTCCATCTTCGATGCTGGCAATCGGGAATTCATCCAGCCAGGACTCCAGCCGATCGATCATCTGCTGACTGCTAAGCAGCTTCTGTCCCTCGCTCCGCAGCCGATATTGTCCATCCTCGTAAAAGTGCGTGGCAGCGACATCGAGGGCAATTTTGACCTGGTTACCTGCTTCCAGCCCTGCCTGTTCGATCGCCCTGACGACCAGCTCGATTGCCATCCGATTGTTTTCCAGCTGGGGTCCATAGCCGCCCTCGTCACCAACCAGTCGCCCGTCATATCCGGACTCGGTCAGCAGGCTCCCCAGCTGGCGGTAGATTCGCACGGTCCATTCCAGCGAGGTTGGATAATCCGGCGCCCCGCTGGGCATCACCAGCACATCCTGGATATCGATATTCCCCCCTGCATGCAGCCCACCTGAGATCATGTTGATCATCGGCAGGGGCATCTGGGGCCGGGCCGGGCCCGACAGTCCATCGGCCTCCACATGCCGGCAGAACAACTGGTGCAGGTGCTGGTAGAGCGGAATCCCGGCAGCCGCGGCAGCGGCATGTGCGACCGCCAGGCTGGTGGCAATCAGTGCATTCCCTCCCAACCGGCTCTTTTGTGGGCTGTCATCGAGCTGGCAGAGCAGGGCGTCGACAGCTGCCTGGTCGCCGGCAGCTCGACCGACAATAGCTGCTCCAATCTCTCCGCAGACATGACCAACGGCCTGCCGGACACCGTCCCCGTCATAGCGAGCATCCTGCTGATCCCGCAATTCAATCGCCTCGGCCGAACCGGTACTGGCACCGGAGGGGGCAATCGCCCGTCCGCTGACTCCACTTTCGGTTTCGATCTCGACTTCCACCGTCGGACGACCGCGGCTGTCGAGCACTTCCCGCGCATGCACGGTGGCGATCTGGTCTGACGACATGAGATGCTCCTGGGGGGCTGGTCATCGACTACTTAATCCAGCCACCAGCTAGCTGCGGTCGGCTGCATAACTGGCAACCTCGTACTCGATAGTATCCCACGATTGCAAACGGCCGCACAGCAGGTCGCGGCCCAGCTGCCGAGCTGCCTGGGCAAGCTGTTGATCGAGATAGTCGACTGGGCTCTTGCCATCCACTCGAGCCAGCAGGCAGGCACCGAGGTGTGCCAGCTCCTGCCGCTGCAGCTCTTGCTGGTCCAGATCTGGCTGCCTGTCAGACATTTCCCACAGGTAGACCTGCCGAAACGTTTTCAGCAGCTGCCAGACCTGGGGCTGGTCATGACCGGCGTGGATCGACTTGAGGACCAGGTGTGTCTGGAAAAAGCCGAGGTCAAAGGCGGGATCTCCAAAGTGACCGACTTCAAAATCGATCAGCGTCAGCTGTTGTTGGTGGACCACCAGGTTCTTGGGGCTGAAGTCGCCGTGGACCAGGCATCGACCCTCTGCAGCTGAGGAGATCAGGTCCTGCAGGGGCCCGGCGAGCTCCTCGTGCTGCCTGATCAGCTGGCGATAGTAGGGGTCCAGCCGGAGAGCTTCGAAGTACTGTTGATCGGCCAGCTGCTCTGCCAGTTGTGGGTCGCCCATGCTGCCGGCATGCAGGCGAGCCAGCAGCCAGCCGCAGGCGGCGGCGGCCTGTTGGCTGTACTCGCCGGCCAGCAGGTCGGACTTCCAGGTCCGCTGACCATCCCCGGCAGCCGACATGGCATACAGGTGGTTGGCTGGATCGTGGCCATACAGGGTTGGCACACCGATCGAATGGTCGGCAGCCAGGCCACGATCATCCGCCAGGATCTGCTGGCAGGCTCGCAGCACATCAACTTCGCGTTCCAGCCGATCAACGCTACAGAACCAGGGTTCGGCAACCGCCAGTTGGCCACGCGCCTGCTTGACGACAAACTGTCGCTCGGCAATCGTGCCAGCTGCCACGGTCTGCCGCTCGACAAGCATGACCAGGTTGGAGACGCCACCTTCAAGCAGCGTGAGCTGCGGCGATTCGCCGGCCGCCAGCCAGCCGAGCTGACTGAGGAATTCAGCAGCGTTTTCCAGGTCGATTTCCCGCATCCGCCTGGCTCACGTTCTAGCGAGTTTTACGAGCCCACAGCTCGGCAGCCTGGGATGGGCTGCCACCGAAGGCAGCGGAGAAGGCGTCGTTAAATTCAACACCCTGCGTGAGCTGACCCAGCAGCGACTGGAATCTCTTACTCTCCGCCATCAGGAACTTGGTGAAGCTGTAGGCAGCCACAAAACGATCCTCCGGAGGCAACTTGCCAGTGATAAAATCGTCACTGCTTGTCATCGACGCTTTGACGGCCGAGACCGAGCTGTCCCATGCTTTGACACGGGCATCATCCGGATTGATCCGCGCGGCGACGACGCGTCCAACACCCTCACTGAACCAGTCGGGGATTTTGCCACTCAGCCCAGCCACGTAGATCGATGCCAGCTGTTGGCCGATCAGCGGTTCCAGCTGGTACTCATCGGCGCGGGGAGGCATGACAGCTCCGTAGGCATCGATGATGCTAAATCGCCAGTGACCGCGCCAGCCCCGCGGCAGGTCGCGCTTTTCGACCATCTTGCCAAATTCGCTGTAGTCGTACCGCTGGTCAAACAGGAACAGTGTCACTCGTCCCTTGATCAAGGCTGTCTCAGCGGGCAGCTTGAAGACCTCCGCGACCTGCTCGGCAACTTGCTCCGCGGATGTTGCAATTCCCTGCAGGCGTGCTTCGCTGTAATTTCCCACCAGCAGGAAGTTGCGAGTCTGGTGCGTCTGCATTTTCACGTCCGGCAGTCCCAGCTGCCAGTTGCTGGTCGCCAGCTTCTGTCGTTCTGTACTGAGCTCATCGTGACTGGCTCGCTGAGCACGTGCCAGTGCCGCCACCTCGGTCATCGGCTGGCCCGCGTCGGGAGCGTCAAATCTGGCTCCCTCTTCGATCCAGGTTTCGATCTTGGCGATCACATCGGTTGGCAGGGGATCCGCACGTGCTGGCATTTGCTGACCGCCACCTGTCCCCATGAGTTTCTTGATCAGCAGGCTATCTGCCGGTTTGCCCGGCACCAGCGGTGGTCCGCTTTCGCCGCCACGCAGCAGGCCGGCAAAGGTGTTGAGGTCCAGGCGTCCGCTGGGGCGTCGACCCAGTCCATGGCAATTGACGCAACTGGCAACCAGCAGCGGGGCGATATCATTGGCAAAGCTGATAGTCTCCTCGCCGGTCGCCTCCATCACTTCCAGCTTCGGCAGTTCCGCCACGCTTGCATCGGGGGCCAGGCTGATAAGGTTGGCGAGGCGATCTTCCGCGTCATAAACGGCGCCTTCGGTGATCCATTTTTTCAGCGTGGCGAGTTCCTCGGGAGTGATCTTCAAGCCACCGCGGGGCATGTCGCCTTCTTCGATGACCTCGATCAGACGGCTTCCGCTGGCGTCCTTGGGGAAGATCACCGTGCCGGCCGGCGTGCCTTTCATGAGCACATCAAAGGTTGCCATGCTGAACATGCCGCGGACCGCGCGGACGTGACAGCGACCGCATTTGCTGATCAGGATCGGAGCGACATGTTTGACAAAGCTGACTTTTCCGTCCGGCGTCGTCGGCTTGTCGCCTGGAACCGGCTTGGCGACAGCAGCGACGAGCGGTGGTAGCTCGACACCTTCCAGTTCCAGCAGGGCATGGGCTTTCTTAAGGGAGCCATAGACGCCAGCCAGCAACGCGACCAGTTCCTCATCGGCGCCCTTCATCAGCTGCTCAAACTGCTTCTGGACATCGGCGATCACCTGGCCCGATTGCTCGTACTGCTTCTGCAGGTAGAGATTCCCGGCTTTCTTGACCATGGTCCGCAACTTCAGCTCGGCAGCTCTCTCCTCACGCGAGGGAGCAGCTGGCAGCCAGCTCATCGTGCCGGCGAAAATCAGCAGGGCAAGCGCGGTGATAGTCAAACGTTGCGGCATCGGGACTTCCTTTGCGGAAGGGCCAGCAGCACCAGTTGGAGGTCTGCTGTACCTGTTTCTTGGCAAATCTGAGGCGACGAATCTGGCCCTAACGGGCAGCCCAAGTCACTCAGCTGAATTATAGGTCAGCTCCCCCTGGGAGGATAGCTTGACCTGCTGGATATAGACCGCCGTTGGCCGCATTCGCTGCTCAGTGGCTGCTTCAGGCTGGCCTGTTGGCCGCATCAACAACACCAGTGCCAAAGCCAGCAAAGCCAGTACGGCGATCACGATGGAGACGATCAACTGGAACCTCAAGCGGCGACTTCGTCGCTGGGTGCGGACCAGCAAGTTGCGTGTTCGTCCACCTTGCTGGCTGGCTGGACCAGACAACCCGGCTTCGATCGCCAGGTCAATGTGACTGCTGCCATCTGCCGAGCTCGCCTGTCCGCCTGTATCGCCAGCCTGGCCAGTGGTCGTTTCGGTCAGAGCTCCGGCGGGGTGGGCATGGATCGATCCGCCGGTGCCGGTACTATCGCCGTGCACGAGCGGGGCACCGCTGGCCGCTTCAGCCTGCAGATCACCAGCCAACTCCATCGCTCGCACCACGTTGTCGATCGATTCGACCTGCCCGGCTGTGGCCGCCAGCAGCTGCCCGCGCCGGCTGCCACCCGACTCCACGAGCCACGCTTCCAGCACCTCGTGCACTTCCTGGCAGGACTGGAAACGATCCTCCGCTCGCTTCTGGATCATCCGTTCACAAATCGCCAGCAGCTCTGGCGGACAATCTGGCCGGTCCTCGAGGATGCTGGACGGCATCACCGACTGGTGCTTGGCAATCCGCTGTGCCAGTGAACCCTCGGGAAAGGGCGCATGGCCTGTGAGTATGAAGTAGAGCGTACAGCCGAGACCGTAAACATCTGCGCGCGAGTCGACCGCATGGCTATCGAGTGCCTGTTCTGGTGCCAGGTAGTCAGCCGTACCGAGGACATGTTCGGTGCTGGAATTGGTCAACGAAGCCAGCTCGCTATCATCACGCATCAGAGCCAAGCCGAGGTCGAGAATGCGGACCGTACCCTTCCTGTCCACCAGCAGGTTGGCTGGCTTGACATCACGGTGGATCATGTTGGACTGGTGGGCGTGGTGTAAGCCGTCGGCCGCCTGGGAAATAAAGTCGGCCGCCTGTCCAAAGCCGAGCGGACCGTCGCTGCGGACAATCGACTGCAGGTCCTGGCCGGCAACATACTCCATCACCAGGTAATGCGTGTCGCCCGTGTTATCAACATCGTAGGCGCGCACGATGTTGGGATGATTCAGTGCCGCTGTCGCCTGGGCTTCACGGTGAAATCGTTCCAGGTAGGAGGGGTTATCGAGCCGTGACCGCGGCAGCACCTTGATCGCCCGCGGTTGACGCATCAGCGTGTGCTCGGCCAGGTAAACGCTGCTCATGCCCCCCGTGCCGATGTGACCCAGCAGCTTGTACTTGCCTAGAAAAAACCCCTTGTACTTCTTGTCCAGCAACTTGTCACAGTGCCAGCGAGTCAGCAGGCCTTCGCGGATAAAATAGTCCACGAATACCTGGGGATCGCGCGGAATTGCACCGTCATGTTCCTGCTTGAGCTGTCCAATAGCCCGCTTGAGCCTGCTCTCTTTTAGCAGACCGCTACGTTTTACGAGTTCGAGAAATGGACCAACACGAAGTCGCGCCATGGCTGTGAGGCCCCGTTGACAATGCATCAAGAGATCGTCGTGACGCCAGTGTACCACGTTGACCGTCAGATCGAGATAGCTGATTGACGCCTTCCGGGTTATCTCGCAAAATCCACTGGGGAGTACCCGATCCTGGCAGGCACTGAGAATGACGATCACGGCAATCCTCTACACGCGGCCCGGTTGCCACCTCTGCCAGCAGGCGAGCGAGTTGCTTGAAAAGTATGGCCTGGCTGTCACAAGCGTGAATATCGACGAGAACGAGGAGCTGCGTAGCAAGTACGACAGCTGCATCCCAGTCGTGGAAATCGACGGCCGAGTTCGTTTTCGTGGGCAAGTTAACGAAGTCCTGTTACGACGACTAGTTCGCTGACACCGAGTGATGCTGCCATGCATGATTGCCTGATAGTCGGCGGCGGAGTGATCGGGCTGTCGATCGCTTATGAACTTGCCGGTCACGACCTCTCCTGTCTGGTCCTCGACCAGGGCAGGGTCGGCCAGGAATCGTCCTGGGCCGGTGCCGGTATCCTGCCAGCTTCCAATCCTGCCAGCGCCATTGATCCGATCGACCAGCTGCGTGGCTTCAGCCACCAGCTGCATCCCGCCTGGTCCGAGCAGCTCAAGAACGAGACCGGCATCGACAATGGCTTCCAGCAACCGGGTGGAATTCACCTGGCACGCACGTCGGGCGAAGCAGCAGCACTGGCTGGCTGGACCAGCTCGCTCGCTGACGAGGGAATCCAGGCCGAAAAACTCGACTCACAACAGCTGACCCAGCTCGAACCTGGCCTGGCCCAGCTGGCCGACTCTGGCGAGCTGCTGGGCGCTTACCTGGTTGAAGGGGAGGGACAGATCCGCAATCCCCATCACCTGGCAGCACTCAAGGCCGGCTGCCTGGCCCGGGGCGTGGAAATCCATGAACAGCTGAAGGTCACGGCGATGGCATGTGAACAGGGCAGGATGACACATGTTGAAGCTGGTGAGCAACGCTGGTTTGCCGAATCCTTCTGCCTGACCGCGGGGGCCTGGAGCGGAGATCTGCTGCGGCAACTCAATATCAACAATGGCATCCTGCCGATCCGTGGCCAGATGGTCCTCTTCAAGTGCTCGCAGCCGCCGCTGCTGCGAGTTATCAACGAGGGCTCACGCTACCTCGTGCCGCGCCGCGATGGACGACTGCTGGTCGGCAGTAGCGAAGAAGAAGTTGGTTTTGCCAACCAGACGACCCACGAGATGATTGAACAGCTGACGCAGTTCGGCAGGCAACTGCTGGTGGCCCTCGAGACAGCCGACGTGGAACGCAGCTGGGCAGGATTACGGCCTGCCTCATTTGACGGCTTTCCTTACCTGGGAGCTCTGCCAGCCGTCGATAATGCTTTTGTGGCAGCTGGACATTTTCGCAGCGGCCTGCAGCTCAGCACCGGCACGGCAGTCGTCATGTCGCAACTGATTCGCGGGGAAACAACCAGCCTGGACCTGCTCCCCTTCGGACTCCAACGCGGCTAGCTACGACTTCTTACCAACACTCCTGCCTACGGAGCGATCCCTGTATGACACTCGAAACGCCGGCCACGATTGCCATCCTCGGTGCCGGACCGCTGGGACTGGAAGCTACCCTCTATGCACGCTTCCTCGGCTTCGATGCGCTGTTGCTCGATCCCGGCCAAGCACTGGCAGATCTGCGGGAGCTGATCGAACCTGCAGCAGCTATACCACGAAGCAGGCTCAGCTCGACGCTGGGACGAGCTGCAATTGCCTCGCACCAGGAAGAACAGGAAGAACAGGAGACTGCCGCCGATCAGCAGATTGACAGCGGCAGAGCCTGGTGGGAGGCCTACTTTGAACCGCTCGCTGCCACCGACCTGGTCGCCTCCAGCCTGCGACTGGACACCAGGGTTAATTCAATCAGCGGTGAGCTGCCGCAGCTCCAGCTCGACTGGACTCGCCAACAGCAGACAGAATCAACCGAGCTGGCGATCGTGATCGACACCCTCGGCCAACATGCCGGCCAGCCGGGAGTTGTCGAATTGAGTTGCCTGCAGCTGGCAGGCAGCCCGCTGCACGAATGGGAGTCCGCTTTCTGCCAGGGACTTGCCAGCATTCAGCAGCTGTTCGCAGCACTGACCGGTCGCGAGGGCCTCGATCTCTACAGCACGCTCGATCACTTGCCGGGCGTCGGTCCTGGCGCGGAATAGTCGAGCTTGAGCACATGCACTCGGCCAAACCCGTGCGCCCGCACACGCAATCCCGTGCCCACCAGCTCAGTTGCCCAGTCACGCGCCCGTTGCATGTTACCCCGCACGATCAACCAGCCACCGCCGTGCTGCTTGACCGAGGCAGCGGCAACAGCAGGCAAAGCCTGTGAGGAAGTTGCCAGCGGTAGCAGCAGGGGAGGTTGCTTTGCCAGCTGGTACGGTCCGGCAAGCGGGAACAGGCAAAATTCTGCAATCTGCATGCCAGCCAGCGGAGCTGGGAGTGATGGATCCAGCAGGCCCTCGTCCTCAATCAGGCCAGGGCAGAGCATGACCGGCAGGCTGGCGGCCGGGTCCGATTCGTCGATCAGCGCCAGGGCGGCCGGCCAATATTCCTGCCGCGGTCCAATCCGCCAGCAGTCCCGGGCAGCACCAGCAACCAGCAGCACCAGCAGCAGCGTGGCAATGGTCGCCAGCAGCTGCTTCTGCCGGGACCCTGGTAGATAGGAGAGCAGAAGTCCAGTCAGCAGCGGCAGCAGCACGCTGGCACTGACCACGTACCGCGGATGCCAGAGACGGGCCACGTCAAGACGCGACAGTAGCCAGGCAACCAGCAATGGCAGCAGGCAGATCACCGCCACAACTCGCAGGGAGAGGGACAGCGGAGGTCGGCCAGCATCGGGCCGCCGGCTGCGGTCTCGATTGAGCGGAACTAAGCAGAGCAGTGGAATAGCCAGGCAAGCCAGTAAGGGCAACCTGGTCAACAGTCCCCAGATCGACGGCTGGGGAATGAACTCGGCCCAGTTGTGACGGCGGCTATGGACGAGCAGAAGGGTGTCAAGAAGTGGCAGGCAGCAGAGCAGCAGAACGCTGGCATCCAGCGCCCATCGTCGCCAGTTGATCTTCTGCTGGCGACAGATCCACCACAAGGCAGGCAGTTCGGCAGCCAGCACCAGGATGGTGGTAAAGTGCAAGTGGACCAGCAGCACGGCACTCAGCGTCCAACCAATCCGCCATCCCAGCCATTCCTTCCGCGTACCGGTAAGCGCAGCGAGCCGTGCCAGCAGGGTGGCCAGGTGCAGCAGCACGACCAGCTGCACGAGTGCGTAGGGTCTGGCCTCGGCGGCAAACACGGTGGTGGTAGCATCGAGCGTCGTCAGCAGGGCCGCACCAGCTGCGCCCCACCAACTTCCACCCGCCTTCATAACCAGCCAGGGGACGAGCAGCACGAGTGCCAGTGACGCCAGCAGGGATGGCATCCGCAGCACCAGTTCATGGGACCCGAAGACTCGAGCAAGGGGCCAGAGCATGCTGAAATAGGCGGCAGGCTGGTTCCCCGCGTTGGCCCGTGGACCAATCTCGGACCACTCTCCCTGGACCGTCCAGCCGGTGTGAAGTTCATCCACCCAGAAGGGGTCGTCCAGGTGTCGAGATCGCAGGGCTGCGGCACAGAGCAGCAACAGCAGAAGGCCTGCCAGGCTCAATCGACGCGCCGTGGAGGCAGGTATCAGTGGCGGATCATTCACACTTGTGATTGTACTGGATTGCCGTAAGCTCGATCAGCGTGCCGGCAGCATGTCCATCTAGCGGAATTGTGACGCTGGCAGGTTGCCAGTCGACGGCTGGGGATAGTCGTCGGCCATGATACGAGAAATGCGGCTAATCGAGCGATCAGCATGTTCCCGGTCTGCCCGCTCCAGGCTGCCGGTGGCTGGCATGGTCGTTACATCGTGGCCCGCGTCTCTCGCCATGGCAGCGATATCGACGGGTTGTCGGATGAGTGGCAGCTGGTGCAGCTGGCGAGGCGCACAGAGGGCTCCGTAAAAAAGCGGAAAGAGGGCCAGCATCACAACCGCCAGGCTGATTCCGGCAGTCCGCCGCAGGGTGCAGCAGGCAGCCAGCGGTTGCTGACCGGAAGGCAGCGAAACTGAGGCAGGATGAACCATGACGGTGGGCCGGAAGTCGTTATCAGCAGATCGATACAGAAGCCGGGACACGGTCCCGCTATCGATCCTATCGGCGTTTTTGAGTTGACTGCTGGAGGCGCAAGCTGAGCAGCCTGATCGTGAATTCGCACTACCAGGGTGTGGTGTTGCGGCTGTTTCCCTTCTCTGGGATACTCCTGCGAATCACCCCATTCCCAGCAGAAGCAACGTAATGTGGCAGGCAAGAATCGCGACTTGTGCTGGATGTCTGGTTCCTTCTCTTTTCCCCGGCTGCTGATAGGTGTTGATCGCGATGCTCGCTGATCACTGCTCGATTCACGACCAGCTGCAAGAAATTCTCCAGCAGCGGATCATGCTGCTGGATGGGGCCATGGGCACGACCGTGTTTGCCATGGGAATGGACGAACAGGCCATCCGCGGCGAGAGATTTGCGGACCATCCCAAGGACCTGAAAAACTTTGTCGACCTGATTTCGCTGACGCATCCTGACAAGCTGGTGGAGGTACACCGCCAGTTCCTGGACGCGGGTTCAGATATCGTTCAGACGAACACGTTTGGATCGAGCCTGGCAGGGCTGGAGGAGTTTGGGCTGACCGACCTGCTGGAGGAGCTCAACACCGCAGCAGTTCGCTGTGCCCGCCAGGCGGTTGATGAATATAATGCCCGCACACCCGACAAACCTCGATTCGTGTCAGGCTCGATCGGCCCCACGACACGCACCGCTTCCATGTCCTCGCGTGTGGAGGATCCTGGCTACCGGGCCATTACTTTTGACCAGCACGTGGAATCGTATTACCGGCAGGTCGCCTCGCTGGTCCAGGCCGGCGTGGACATCCTCTTCCCGGAGACCGTCTTTGACACGCTCAATCTGAAGGCCTGCCTGTTTGCGATCGAAAAATTCTGCCAGGACAATAACTGCAGCGTTCCGGTCATGGCCTCGGTCACGATCACCGATGACGCCGGCCGCACGCTCTCCGGACAGACCGTGGAGGCCTTCTGGAACTCAGTCTCGCACGCCAACCTGGTGAGCATCGGCATCAACTGTGCACTCGGCCCGCGCAAGCTGCGTGCTCACCTCGCAGAACTTGCCCGCATCGCCCCCATCTATACCAGCTGCCATCCCAACGCCGGGCTCCCCAACGAGTTTGGGGGGTACGACGAAACGGCCGACCAGATGGCCGCTGACATGGAGGAGTGGGTCGAGCAGGGCTGGGTCAACATCCTCGGTGGCTGCTGCGGTACCACACCTGACTATATCCGTCGCTTCGCCCAGTTGATCGAAGGCCGGCCGGCTCGCAGACCAGCTCAGCCCCCGGCTGTCACGCGGCTGAGTGGCCAGGAAGCACTCACGCTGCGGTCCGACAGCAACTTCACGGTGATCGGCGAACGTACCAACGTGACCGGCTCGCGTCGCTTCGCCCGGCTGATTCGGGACGGCGACTACGAGGCAGCTGTCACGGTCGCGCGCCAGCAAGTCGAGGGAGGCGCCTTGATCATCGATGTCAATCTCGACGATGCCCTGCTGGACGGCCCCGCGGCGATGACCCGCTTGCTGAACCTGATCGCAGCCGAACCCGACATCGCCAGCGTTCCGGTGATGGTCGACAGCTCGCGCTGGTCGGTGATCCAGGCCGGCCTGCGCTGCCTGCAGGGCAAGTCGATTGTCAATTCGATTAGCCTCAAGGATGGGGAGCAACAGTTCCTCGAGCGAGCCCGTGAAGTCCGCAGCCATGGTGCAGCCGTGGTCGTGATGGCCTTCGACGAACAGGGCCAGGCGACCAACTCTGATGACAAGGTACGGATCTGTCAGCGGGCCTACCAGCTGTTGACCGACGAAGTCGGCTTTCCAGCTGAGGAGATCATTTTTGATCCCAACATCCTGACTGTCGCTACCGGTATCGAGGAACATAACGACTACGCTGTGAGCTTTCTGGATGCCACCCGCCAGATCAAACAGCTCTGTCCAGGTGCACTTATCTCGGGCGGGGTCAGCAATATCTCCTTCTCTTTTCGCGGCAACAATACCATCCGCGAGGCGATGCACGCAGCCTTCCTGTATCACGCCATCGACGCCGGACTGGATATGGGAATCGTTAACGCCGGCCAGCTGGCTGTCTACGACGAGATTCCAGCTGAGCTGAGAGAACGGGTCGAGGATGTGCTATTCAATCGGCGAGCGGATGCCACCGAAAGACTGCTGGCGGCTGCCGAAACCGTGGAGCAAACCGGACCCAGGGATAACGGTCCCGACCTGTCATGGCGCGAACAGGATGTCCAGGGACGGCTGAAGCACGCTCTGGTACGCGGTATCGATAGCTTTATTGAGGACGATGTCGAGGAAGCCAGGGTCCAGTCGTCTCTCGCGCTGGATGTCATCGAGGGCCCCCTGATGGACGGTATGAACCGGGTCGGCGACCTGTTCGGTGCCGGCAAGATGTTCCTGCCCCAGGTCGTCAAGAGCGCCCGCGTGATGAAGAAAGCGGTGGCTGTCCTGCTGCCTTACATGGAAGCTGAAGAGACCGACGAACAGCAGCAGGTGCGACGCCGCAAGGTCCTGCTGGCCACGGTCAAGGGAGACGTCCACGACATTGGCAAGAACATCGTCGGCGTGGTACTGGGCTGCAATAACTACCAGGTCATCGATCTCGGTGTGATGGTGCCGAGCCAGAAGATTCTCGATACGGCGATTGCTGAAGAAGTCCAGTTTGTCGGCCTCTCGGGCCTGATCACTCCCAGCCTGGACGAAATGGTACATGTCGCCAGCGAGCTGCAGCAGCAAGGACACTCGATCCCACTCTTGATCGGCGGTGCCACGACCAGCGCCAAGCACACCGCCGTGAAGATCGCGCCTGCCTACGAGTCCAGCACTTTTCACGTTCTCGATGCCTCCCGCTGCGTCGGTCTGGTGGACCGGCTGAGCAGCCCCAGGGACCAGCAACAGATGATGGACGAGAACCGCATAAAGCAGCAGCAGTTGCTGGAAAGCTACCAGCAGCGCGACGTCACGCTGGTTCCCTACAGTCAGGCGATCGAGCAGCGGTTTGCGACGGACTGGTCCACTGTCGACATTCCAGAACCGGACTTCACCGGCACACGCAGGCTGGAAGACTTTCCCCTGGCCGAACTGGTCCCCTACATCGACTGGAGTCCCTTCTTCGCGACCTGGGAAATGCCCGGCAAGTACCCGGCCATCCTGGATGATCCTGTCAAGGGAGCCGCTGCCCGTGACCTCTGGGATAGCGCGCAGCAACTGCTGCAGGAGATGGTCGCCGGAAAACGACTGACCGCTCACGGCCTCTACGGCTTCTGGCGAGCTGCCAGTCAAGGGGACGATATCCTCGTGTTTGCCGACGAGCAGACAGATCAACCGCTGGCTCGCTTCTGCACCCTGCGCCAGCAGTGGCAGCGGAAGGGCCAGGATTGCTATCGCGCCCTGGCTGACTTCATCGCACCGCTCGACAGTGGCCGCTCGGATTACCTCGGCGCATTTGCGGTGACTACCGGTGTCGGCGCAGCCGAGCTGTCTGCAGAATTCGAGCAGCAGCAGGACGACTACAACTCGATCATGGTCAAGGCCCTGGCCGATCGTCTGGCGGAAGCCTTTGCCGAATACCTGCATGCCCGTGTGCGGCAGGAGTGGGGATATGCTGGCGATCAGAAACTTAACATGGACGAGCTGATCGGCCAGAAGTATCGGGGCATCCGACCGGCACCTGGATACCCGGCGCAACCAGATCACACGGAAAAAGCAACGTTATTCGAGCTCTTGGATGCCAGCCAGCAGACCGGCATCGAGTTGACGGAGTCGTTTGCAATGCTGCCGGCAGCCAGCGTCTGTGGCCTCTATTTTGCCCACCCCGAATCGCGGTATTTTTCCGTCACGCGAATTGGTGAAGACCAGCTGGATGACTACGCCCGCCGTAAGTCGATGACGACGGCGCAGGCCCGGCGCTGGCTCTCGCCACTGCTGGCCGACTGATTCGCCCTGCTGAGGGCAAAGGCGAATTGACAACTATCCCACGGCGGTTACGATTTCCGGAAAGGAAACCGATAAATCGCGTCACGGAGGAGACTTGCGCAATGACCCAAATCCTAGCAGCCCGTCGGGGTGAGATTACCCCGCAGATGGAATTCGTGGCAGAGCGAGAGCAGTTGGCCGCTGAAGACGTCCGCCAGGCAGTTGCCGCAGGGACAATGGTCATCCCCGCCAACACCGTCCACCTGGATGCCTGCCTGGAGCCGATGGCGATCGGCATCGACGCGCGATGCAAGATCAATGCCAACATCGGCAACTCGGCTGTCACCAGCGATCTCGACGGTGAACTGGAAAAGCTGCACACGGCGGTCCACTTTGGATCCGACACGGTCATGGACCTGTCGACCGGTAGCAACATTGATGAGATTCGCAGCCAGATCATTCAACAGTCCCCGGTACCGATCGGGACCGTCCCGATCTACCAGATGCTGGAAGAGCTGGGGGGCGAGATGGAGGACATGCGGCCTCAACACTTCCTCGATATGGTCGAGCACCAGGCCAAGCAGGGCGTCGATTACATGACCATTCATTGCGGCATCCGCCGCGACCATTTGCCGCTGACCGCCGGCCGAGTGACCGGCATCGTCAGCCGCGGTGGCTCGCTGATCGCCAAATGGATGATGACCCATGGCAAGGACAACCCGCTGTATGAGAGCTTTGATGATCTCTGCGAGATCATGCGCCAGTACGACGTCACCTGGAGCCTGGGCGATGGGCTGCGACCCGGGTCGATTGCCGATTCCAGTGATGCAGCACAGTTTGCCGAACTGGACGTCCTCGGAGAACTGGTTGAGCGCGGACGGGAATTGGGAACCCAGGTAATGGTCGAGGGACCAGGCCATATCCCGATGCACGAGATTGAAATGAATGTGAAGAAGCAGATCGAGATCTGTGATGGTGCTCCCTTCTACGTGCTGGGACCACTGGTCACCGATATTGCTCCGGGATACGACCACATCACCAGTGCCATCGGAGCCTCGCTGGCTGGCTGGCACGGAGCTGCCATGCTCTGCTATGTGACTCCCAAGGAGCACCTCGGGCTGCCCAATAACGATGACGTCCGCCAGGGCGTGATCGCCTACAAGATCGCCGCACACGCGGCCGACCTGGCTCGCGGGCGACCTGGCGCACAAGATCGCGATGATGCGCTCTCGCGGGCCCGCTTCAGCTTCGACTGGAATGAACAATTCCGGCTGTCACTCGATCCGGAAACCGCTCGCGCTTATCACGATGAAACGCTGCCACAGGACACCTTCAAGAGCGCCCACTTCTGCAGCATGTGCGGTCCCAAGTATTGCAGCATGAAAATCACGGAGGAAATCCGTGAAATGGCCAAGGCGGAAGAGCTGGTGCAGCTGGAAAAGGGCGAATAACCGATGCTCGGTACGCAACTGGATGCCCCGAACTACCTGCAGCGTTTGCAGCAGGAAGTGGACGGTGTCGACCTTGCCGAACTGGAAAACTGGGCCAACCTGATCTACCAGGCATACGAGCAGGGTAACTTTGTCTACATCTTTGGCAACGGCGGCTCCGGCACCACCGCCAGCCACATGGCCGAGGACCTCGGCAAAAGTACCCTGCGAGAAGAAGACCTGCATGATGAATCGCGCCGACGGCTGAAGGTACTCAGCCTGACCGACAATGCCGGCTGGTTGATGGCCGTCGGCAATGACCTCGCATACGACCAGATCTTTGTTCAGCAGCTGATGAACTATGGCTCAGCCGGTGACCTGGTGATTGCCATCAGCGGTTCAGGTAACAGCCCCAATGTGCTCAACGCCGTCGACTGGGCTAATCGCCATGGCCTGGTCACGTTTGGCCTGACAGGCTACGACGGAGGCCAGCTTAAAGATCTGCAGCAGCAGGGGCTGCACGTCGCCCTCGACGACATGGGGATGGTCGAGAGCCTCCACCTCTGCCTCTTCCACTGGGTTCTGAACGATGTCCACGCTCGAATCAACGCGCTGGGACGCCACGCCGAGGCCTGATTCGCCATGCCCTGCTACCTGGGAATCGAGATCGGCGGCAGCAAGCTGCAGCTGGGGATCAGCCAGCCAGACCAGCTGCTGCTGGCTAAACTGGTGAGGCATGATATCAATAGCCAGCGTGGCGCCGGCGAGATCCGCCAGCAGATCCTGGCCGCTGCCGCTGCCTTGCTGAAAGAGTACCAGCCGGCCCGTGTCGGCATCGGCTTCGGCGGCCCAGTAGATGCTGCCAGCGGCATAACCACCACCAGCCACCAGGTAGAAGGCTGGGACCAGTTTCCGCTGGTCGACTGGTGCCGGCAGGAGCTGGGGCTGCCCGCCGTGCTGGGCAACGACTGCGACGTGGCCGGCCTGGCCGAAGCGACGCTGGGAGCGGGGCAGGGCTGCCGCCGTGTTTTCTACCTGACCGTGGGAACCGGTATCGGTGGCGGGCTGCTCGTCGATGGCAGGTCCGCCGGAGCATGTCGACCCGCGATTGCCGAAATCGGTCACCTGCGGCCCGGAGTCTCCGCCAGCTCAAGCCAGCAGACGGTGGAATCTCGAGCCAGCGGTCGTGCCATCGAAGAGGCCGTCAGAAAACGGCTGGGTCAGGACAGCCAGAGCGACGCGGCGCGCGAACTGCTGCACGCCTGCCAGAATGATAGCAGCCTGTTGAATTGCGAGATGATCGCCCGTGCGGCCTCAGCCGGCAATCCTCTTGCCGGGCAGGTGATCGCCGAAGCGGTCGAGACACTCGGCTGGGCCATCGCCCAGGTGATCACCATTACGGCACCCGAGATCGTCGTCGTGGGCGGCGGCGTATCGCTGATGGATGATCAGCTGTTCCTCGAACCACTCAAGCACCAGGTAAGCCGCTTCGTGTTCGGTCCGCTGGCCGAGAGCTACCGGATCTGCCGCGCCATGCTGGGCGAGGATGTTGTCGTACAAGGCGCCATTGCCCTGGCAGCCGCGGAATGAGAAGAGCCTGCAGGTCAGGGCTTAGAGACCGAGCAGATCGTCCATCGTGTACAGCCCTGCTGGCTGAGTCGTCACAAAGCGAGCGGCCTGGAGGGCTCCCAGCGCATAACAGTCGCGGTCGGTCGCCCGTACCGTCAACTCAATCGTCTCACCCAGCACAGAGAAGACGATCGTGTGCTCACCTGGATTGTCACCGACCCGCAGGGAATGGTAGCCAATCTCCTGCTGGCTGCGCTGACCGATAATGCCTTCGCGGCCATGCACATGTTCGGTCTGTCCCATCACCTCTGAAATCAGCTCTCCGAATCGGAGTGCGGTACCGCTGGGTGCATCTTCCTTGAAGCGATGATGTCGTTCGATGATCTCCACATCGACTCCACCAGCCACCCCCTGCAATTTCTCCCCGGCCAGCGTGGCCAGTTTCATTGTCAAGTTGACGGCCAGGCTCATATTCGGCGCCCAGACCACCGCGATCGATTCCGCAGCCTGCTGCACCGCCTGAGTCTGCTCCTCGTCCAGGCCGGTGGTAGCCAGCACGAGCGGAATCCCCGCCTGCTGGCAGCTGGCAGCAATCTCGACTGAGGCGGCCGGCACGGAAAAGTCGATGATCGCATCGGCAGTCGTCGGCAGCTTGTCGCAGAGGGCCAGCCCAAGCTGGCCGACGCCGGCGATCAGGCCAGCATCTTCACCCAGTTGCGGATGCTGGCGATGTTCCACGGCAGCGACCAGTTCAAGGTCCTCGGCCGCTGTTGTCAGCGCCACCAGACGCTGGCCCATGCGGCCCGCTGCTCCATTAATTCCAAGTGCGATCGCCATGCCTGCCTCAAGCGAAAACCTGTTAGCTCTCTATCCAGCTGTCGGTCGAATCATTCACTGTGAACGCTGCCAGCGAAACCGTCAACTGTAGAGGCGGATTGCCTTGATGATCTCGGCCAGTTCATTTGGCACGGAGACAGCTCGATTGGCATAGGCCGCACGTTTTACCCCGCGACTTCCGAGCACCGAGTTGAACTGGTCCTGGTCGGTGGTGTGATAGGCAACCGTCGCGGTGGGATCCTTGAGCAGGTGGCCGGTGAGGATACAGACCACCCGGTCCGAAGGGGCAATCGTACCTGCCTGTCGCAGCAGGCGTGCGCCAGCAACACTCGCGGCGCTGGCCGGCTCACAACCGATCCCACCAGCACCAACCTGGGCCTTGGCATCCATGATCTGCTGGTCATCGACCGAAATCACGACACCATCACAGGTGTCCAAGGCCCGCAGGCACTTGGCCAGGTTCACCGGTCGATTGATCTCAATGGCACTGGCAATGGTGGATGCTTTTTTCCCGGCTGCATCCAGCTCCTGGTAATAGTCATCGATAACCGTGGCATCGAACTGGCCCTCATTCCAACGTAGCTGGCGCTGGTTATAGAGCACGTCGAGCGTATCGGCACCGGCCGAATTGACGACCGCCAGCCGCGGGATCCTGTCAATCAATCCCAGCTGATGAAGTTCAGCGAAGGCCTTACCGAAGGCACTTGAGTTACCGAGGTTACCGCCGGGCACAACAATCCAGTCGGGTACTTCCCAGCCGAGTCCTTCCAGGACCCGGAACATAATTGTCTTCTGTCCTTCCAGCCGGAAGGGATTGATGCTGTTGACCAGGTAAATATTCAGTTCGCTGCAGACCTGCTGGACCCGTTGCATGGCGTCATCAAAATCACCGCTGATTTGAACGGTCAGGGCTCCATAGTCGAGCGCCTGGGCCAGCTTGCCGTAGGCGATCTTGCCACTGCCGATAAAGACCAGGGCTTTCATGGCACGTGTCACGGCACAGTACATGGCCAGTGAGGCGCTGGTGTTGCCGGTCGAGGCGCAGGCCGCCTGAGTTGCTCCGATCGAGCGGGCATGAGTGAAGGCGGCGGTCATGCCGTTGTCCTTGAAGCTGCCCGAGGGATTCATCCCCTCGTATTGCAAGTACAGGCCAGCGGGCTGGATACCGACAAACTGGGCCACCCAGTCGGCTTGTTGCAATATCGTCTGCCCTTCGCCAAGCGTGACAATCTGGTCGGCCGATGCGAACGGCAGCAACTCGTGAAACCGCCAGACGCCACTCAGCCGATGCGGCTGATCTCGCTGCGACCAGAATTGCTGGAAGCCAGCCAGGGTCTCGGGCAGTTGCACCTGGTCCCAGTCATAGACGACATCCAGCGGGCTGCCGCAGTTGGGACAGCCGACGTGAACTTCATCGACACCAAATGTCGCCCCACAGGCGGGTGAAATACACCGCTGGCTGCCCAGTTCGGTTCGTGGTGCAACGCTAATGGCAGGGGACCTCTGCGCGGACGACAGTTAGCTGGAAAGGCTGACAAATTTCAGGAAAGTCCCGGAAATCTAGACAAAACTGCGATCGTCACGTGATCCCCGGGGCGGCCTGCTATGGGCAGTTGCCAGTCTACGAAGAAGGTCTGGACGCTTCAAGACAATCGGTCCTTAGGTTGGTCAAATGTTTTACAGAAAATCTGCTGGATCACTAGAATAACCGCGCGCCGATGAAGCTGGCCGGATTCCGGCTGCGATGTCATCTCCGACTTGAATTCCATGTCGAGGAGGGCCTGCGATGAAGAAGGCGGACAGACGCGTTTTTCGACAGCTGCTTGTGGAGTATCGAACTCGCTTGCGGGGCGACCTGGAAGCGATGGCCGATGCGGCCTTACATGAAACGGGCAGTGAGTCGGCTGCCAGTTGTTACCGCAATTCGAATCACATGGCCGAACTGGGGAGCGACAGTTTCGAACGCGAGTTCACCCTCTCACTATTGCAGAACGACGAGCAGACGCTGGGGCTGGTCGAAGCTGCCCTTGTACGAATCATGGAGGGGAATTACGGTGACTGCCTGGCGTGCGGAAACAGGATTCCCAAGATGCGATTGATGGCGCTGCCGCATGCCGAGAATTGCGTCCACTGCGCATCACGACTCGAATCTGGCCAGGACGGCTCGCGTGAACCACACTGATTCGGCTGCATCCTCCCCACGCTCGGGACCGGCGGGCAGTCCCCTCCGCCGCCCGCTGGTCGTGTTTCTGCCCTTGATGATTGGCGGCTGCCTGCTCGACCTACTGACCAAGCGCTTGATGTTCGACTGGCTCAAGCTTCCCAGCGATCCTCAATCCGAGATCCACTGGGTCGTGCAAGACTTCTTTGGCTTCCAGACCGCCGTCAACCAGGGAGCCCTGTTTGGCATCGGCCAGGGCATGACCGTGCTATTTGTTACGATTTCGCTGTTTGCGATTGCCGTCATCATTGGTTGGATAATCAAAGGCAGCCAGCAGACGATGTTACTGACGATCTCGCTGGGCCTGATCAGTGCCGGCATCCTCGGCAACCTCTACGACCGACTCGGCTGCTGGCACATCGGAGTGGAGATACAAGAGACGCTGAAGTACGGCGTGCGCGACTGGATCCTGTTCGACTTCGGCTTTTACAAATGGCCCAACTTTAATCTGGCAGACAGTTACCTGGTCTGCGGCGCTGGCATACTTGTCTGGGAAGCATTTCAGATACCGGCGGATAGCGGGACCAAGAACCGTGATAAATGAACCCTGCGGTCGCCAGCCAGGTCATCGACTTGGATGCTGGTTCGTGCTCAACGAGCTGCGGGAGATGTGCAACAGATCGGCTGGCAGACAATGACTGAATCCGACAAGGCTATCGACGATCGCCTGCAACTGGCTGTGCAGATTGCCCGCCAGGCTGGCACGCTGACGCTGAACTACTTCCAGGACGCCAGCCTCGAAGTCGAGGCCAAGGCTGACGACTCACCCGTGACGCGCGCCGATCGCGAAGCGGAGCAGCTCTTGCGGGAAGCTATCGAAGACCAGTTTCCCGACGACTCGATCGTGGGCGAAGAGCTGCCGGACCGAACTGGCAGCTCTCCCTACCGCTGGATCCTGGACCCCATCGACGGAACCAAGTCATTTATTTCAGGAGTGCCACTCTACACCACGCTGGTGGCCGTGGCAGAAGCAGGTGAGCCGCTGTTGGGAGTGATTGCCGCCCCGGCCTTGGCAGAACTCGTTTACGCAGCCCGCGGCCAGGGAGCCTGGTTTCAGCGTGGCGAGGAGCAGGTCCAGGCGGCCCATGTGGCCCAGCGGAACGAGCTCTCAGAGGCTTGCTTTGTCACCACCCAGCTGGACTCGTTTGCCGACAGGCACGCGGCCGAGGCATTCCAGTTGCTGGAACAGGCCTGCTCAATCACACGTACCTGGGGAGATGGCTACGGTTACATGCTGGTCGCCACCGGCCGGGCTGACCTGATGGTCGACCCGATCATGAACATCTGGGATGCCGCAGCGATCGCGCCGGTCATCCAGGAAGCTGGGGGTCTGTTCACCGACTGGCAGGGCAACCCCACCGTGCAGCATGGCGAGGGCATTGCAACGAACCAGCAGTTACTGGATGCGGTGCTGGCAGTTACTCGTCGATTCCCAAAGCCTCTTTGACCACTCGATCAAGTTGCTCGAGGCCCCGATCCCGGTCGATATCGTAAAAGCCGGCATGATACTCGATGATCTTGCCCTGCTTGTCGAGGACAATAAACAATGGCAACTTGGCCCCCGCCGCGCGCGGATCACCAAGCTTCTTGCGCAAGTAGGCCTCGTGATCAACCAGCACCGGGTAGCTGACTTTCATGAACGAGGTGAACTTGCGGGCACTCAAAAGCGTGCGGTTCTTGAGCGCCTCGTCTTCCAGTCGTGAGTCGGCAACGATACCGAACACCTTCAGGCCCTGCTTTCCGTACTTGCGATAGAGAAAGTCGAGATAACCGACCTGGCCGTAGGGATCCTGCAAGGGCTTGTCCTGGTACTCCCAGAAGTGCAGCACGGTCACTCCCTCGGCGACTTGCTCGTCGCTGTAACCGCTGCCTCGCAAGAGGCGAAAGCCGGTCTCGGCAACTGGCTGGCCCATGGCTCGCTTGCGCAACAGGGCAACGCCGCCACTGCGACCCTTCTGGTTCTTGAGGTCATCCTCGATACGAGCTACCAGTGCCATCAGGGGAGTCTTGGCGGCAGCGTCGATAAACCCCTCCAGCTCCGTCCGCAGAACTTTCAGCTGTTCATCCTTCCAGTCCACCTCGGTCTTGCGTTTTCCCTCCAGCACATCCTCTCGAATGGCGAGCAGCGCCTGGTAGACCAGCACGGTACGGCTGGCCTGGTCAGCAGTCAGCGGTTCGTGCTTGGCAATCTGCAGCACCAGCTGGTGCTCCTCGCCCATTCCCAAGAAGACTGTCTCGGTCAGTCCGGCCAGATAGTTCTTGCCTGGCGCGAGAAACAGCGTGCGTTTGATTCCCAGCCTGTTAAAGCCGAGCACGGAGCGGGCAGGGCGACCGGCAAAGTTCTCCAGGTCGCCAACCCGGTAATTCAAGCCGGCCTGCTCCCAGGTCGCTTCGGCTGCCGGGGCACTGGCCCCCGCCAGCAGCGGCAGGATCACGGCCACCGCGTTGACTTTTTCTTCCACCTCGTAAGCAAAGGCGGGTTGCTCGATATTGGTCCGGTCGCCACCGATGACAGGTGCTGTCGTTTCGCCCTTGGCAAGCAGCACCGAACCAAACTGGTAGGGCCAGGGCAGCTGGGTTAGGCCATCTTCATCCACGACCCAGAAGACCATCGTGCCGCCATCCGCGACTGGCGTCGCGGTCACAGTCAGCGTGAATTTCTTGCGAGTCGATACCGGGTCACCCTTATCGGCAACCAACTCTCCCTTGTAGGTAAGCTGGAAAGGGCTACCCTGCTGGGCAACCGAGACACGGCCGAATACCAGCAGGCTGGCAAGGGTCAGGCAACTGACAAGCCAACGGGATGAAATCAGGCGATCGAGCATGGTGGGGGTGTCCTTGAACGGCCAACGGGGAGGGCTACTGCTAATTTAACCGCTGGACGCTTACTTGACGAGGGATTCAGACCCCCTCGCTCCCTTTGCAGTATTGCCGCGGAGGGCTATACTGGCGTTTTGCCCTTGAAAACATGGCCCCCCACAAAGGGGCTCAGTAGCGAGAAAACAAGAGGGAAATCCAATGGCTCGTGTATGCCAGTCGTGCGGAAAACGGACCCAGATGGGTAACTCCGTGGTGACACGTGGAAAGCCCAAGTATCTGGGTGGTGTCGGCACCAAGATCACCGGGATTACGCGGCGCAAGTTCAAGCCAAACCTGCAGAAGGTTAAGGTCATGACAGAGAATGGCACGGCGCGTTCGCTCCGCATCTGCACCCAGTGCCTGCGCAGCGGAGCTGTCGAGAGGGCCGTCAAGCGGCGCGCGTTTGAGCTGACCTCTTGATTCCAGCTGGACGGTCGCTGGTCGATCCGGCTACCACCCGCCAGACAGGAACGCCAGGCAACTGGCGTTTTTTTGTGCCTCACCTTCAGGCGGGTCACAGACCCGAATTGCTCAACCAGGGAGTCCACCACCGATGTCTCTTTCTCGCGCGGATGTCGAGCGGATCTCCTTGCTGGCTCGCTTGCAGCTGGACTCTGCTGAACTGGACCAGCTGACCGAACAACTCGGCCAGATCGTGGGCTACATCGAGAAGCTCTCCGAACTCGATACCGACCAGATTGAGCCACTCGCTCACACCCAGGACCTGACCAATGTGATCCGGCCCGACGAGCAGTCTGCTAGCCTGCCGCGTGACGCTGCTCTGGCCAACGCCCCGCAGCGTGACGAGGAGTGTTTCCGCGTACCAGCGGTACTGGGTGACTGAGAGACGATCGCACGAGGGGAATCCTGGGACACATGGACCTGCAAAAGACAACCGCCAGCGAGCTGATTGAGCAGCTTGATGCAGGCCAGCTGAGCTGCCAGGAATTGACCCGCGCCTACCTCGACCGGATCGAAGCCCACGACGGAACGATCGGTGCTTTCCTGGAGCTGGATGCCGAAGCGGCAGTAGCGCAGGCGATCGCGATCGACAAGCGTCGCGCGGCGGGCGAGCAGATCGGGCCGCTGGCGGGAATCCCGGTCGCGGTCAAGGACATCCTCTGCCGGCGCGATGCGCTGACCAGCTGTGGATCCCGAATGCTGGCCGACTACCGTGCACCCTACGATGCCACGGTGATCGCCCGGCTGCGAGCCGCCGATGCTGTCATCCTGGGACGTACCAACATGGACGAGTTTGCCATGGGCAGCTCGACCGAAAACTCCGCCTTCCAGCTGACCCGCAACCCCTGGGATCCCGAGCGGATTCCGGGTGGTAGCAGCGGTGGAGCCGCAGCCGCACTGGCTGCCTCACTGGCGCCACTCTCGATCGGCAGCGACACGGGTGGTTCGATACGCCAGCCGGCAGCTCTCTGCGGCGTGGTCGGACTGAAACCAAGTTATGGCCGGGTCAGCCGATATGGCCTGGTGGCCTATGCCAGCAGCCTCGACCAGGTGGGACCGCTGGCCACGACTGCCGAGGATACGGCGCTGTTGCTGCAGGTCCTGGCTGGCCACGATCCACTCGATTCCACCTCCGCACCGCGGCAGGTACCCAGTTACCTGGAGCAGATCTCAGAACCGCTGCAGGGATTGCGGATCGGTGTCGTCCGGCAGCATTTCGGCAGTGGGCTGGATGAGTCGATTGAGCAGGCGGTACGAGCTGCCATTGCCCAGTACGAATCACTCGGTGCCACGGTCGAGGAGATCTCGATGCCGCATGCCGAGTACGGCGTGGCAACGTATTACATCATCGCGCCCTGCGAAGCATCCAGTAACCTGGCTCGTTATGACGGTGTGCATTATGGATACCGGACCGACCGCCAGGAGATGCTGGACGAACTGGAAGCTGAGCAAAGCGAGCTGGCTGAGGACCAGGCTGACCAGCTTGATTCCGCCCTCGTCCGGATGTACCGCCGCTCACGGGCAGAGGGTTTTGGGGCCGAGGTCAAGCGACGGATCATGCTCGGGACCTATGCACTCAGTGAGGGCTACTATGACGCCTATTATCTCAAAGCGCTCAAGGTGCGACGGCTGATCCGCGAGGACTACGACGCTGCCTTCCAGCAGGTCGATGTAATTGCCGGCCCGGTCACAGCCAACGTCGCCTTTCGCTGTGGAGAGAAAGCGGGAGATCCGCTCTCGATGTACCTCGAAGACCTCTACACGGTGACCGCGAACCTGGCGGGTGTGCCAGGCATCTCGATTCCCGCTGGGTTCAGCGCCGAGGGGCTGCCGATCGGGCTGCAGCTCCAGGCTGCTCCTTTCCAGGAGCAGTTGCTGCTGCGGGCAGCAGCCCTCTACCAGGCCGCCACCGACTGGCATACCAGGAGGCCCGAGCTGGCATGAGCGACAATGCTTACCAGATCGTGATTGGGCTGGAAGTCCACGTCCAGTTGAAGACCAACAGCAAGCTGTTCTGTGGTTGCAGCACGGTGTTCGGTGCCGAACCCAACACGCAGGTCTGCCCGGTCTGCCTGGGACTGCCGGGATCACTTCCGGTCATCAACGAGCAGGCACTGCAGCTGTCGATCAAGACCGCCATGGCGCTTGATTGCCAGATTGCGGAGTTCACCAAGTGGGATCGCAAGAACTATTACTATCCCGATCTGCCCAAGGGTTACCAGATCAGCCAATTCGACCTGCCGATCAGTTCCGAGGGCCAGCTGACGATCAGCGATCCGGAAGACGAGACCAGGCAGAGACGGATTGGCATTATCCGCGCGCACCTGGAAGAGGATGCCGGCAAGAGCATGCACGATGAGCTGGCTGGCCGCGCCGACAGCCGCATCGACCTCAACCGAACAGGCACACCGCTACTGGAAATCGTCAGTCACCCGGACTTGCGATCCCCCGCCGAGGCGCGCGCTTACCTGGCGGAACTCAAGTTACTGCTGACTTACCTCGACGTCTCCGACTGCAACATGCAGGAGGGAAGCTTGCGAGTGGATGCCAACATCAACTTGCACATTCCCGACGGCGACGAGACGCTGGCAACACCGATCGTGGAAGTCAAGAACCTCAACAGCTTTCGAGCAGTCGAGCGGGCGATGGTCTACGAGGCGGACCGACAGTACCGGCTCTGGCAGGAGCGTGGTGAAAAGCTGGGGGACGTGCCCAAGCAGACGCGCGGCTGGGACGACCAGGCACAGCTGACGCGGGGCCAGCGGCACAAGGAAGAATCGAGCGACTATCGCTTCCTCCCCGATCCGGACCTGGTACCGGTCACCTTCAGCGCCGCTCAACTGGATGACATTCGCAGCCAGCTGGCTGACCTGCCAGCCGCACTGAGACAGAAACTGCAGGATCAGCATGGTACCAGCGAGCAGCTCGCTTCACTGGTAATCAATCAGGGCAGGGCGGCAGTGGCTTACTTTGAGGAGCTGACCGAAGCCTCGGGTAACGCCCAGTTGGCTGGCAACTGGTTCCAGCAGGACATCCTGCGGCGACTCAATGAAGAACAGATCGCGATCACAGATTACCCCGTGCCAGCAGCCGCACTCGGCCAGCTGATTCGCATGATCGACAACGGCGAGCTCGATACGGCTCGCGGTCGCGACCTGCTGGAGCAGATGCTTGAGACAGGACAATCGCTCGAGCAGTCGATCGAGGCACTTGGAATTGAACAGGTCGATGACGACCAGCTGCGGGAATTGTGCCAGCAATTGATCGCCGAAAACCCCCAGGTGGTGAGTGATGTGCAGTCGGGCAAGCAGCAGGCCGTCGGTTCGCTGATCGGCAAGGCCCGGGAAAAGAACCCCAACGCGGATCCCCGCCTGGTTCGGGAGACCTGCCTGCAGCTCATCCAGGAAATGTAAAGGCGACGCGTCCACACCCGCGTTGGCGACCAGGCATGAATCAGCAAACACCATACGACGACTCACAGGCCGATCCCGCGCGGCTTGCCGAGCTGGACCGCCGCGTTGTCTGGCACGCATTCACCCAGATGGCCGACTACGAGCCGCTGATTATCGAGCAGGCCGATGGTTGTGAGCTGATCGATATCGATGGCAATCGCTACCTGGATGGAGTCAGTAGCCTGTGGTGCACCGTGCACGGCCACAATCATGCGACCATCAATGCAGCCATCGAACAGCAGCTCAAACGGGTAGCCCATGTAACTTCACTGGGAATGTCCAATCCCACAACGATCGCACTGGCTGAGCGACTGGTGGAACTTACGCCCGAGGGACTGGGGCACGTTTTCTTTTCCAGCGACGGGGCCTCGGCGATCGAAGTTGCCCTCAAGATGGCCTTCCAGTACTGGCGACAGACGACCCCGGCGCGACCGGACAAATCGCTGTTCGTGGCACTTGGCGGCGCCTATCACGGTGACACGCTGGGCAGCGTCAGCGTCGGCGGTGTGACACGATTCCACGAGATGTTCCAGCCGCTGTTGTTCGATGTCCTGCGCGGACCGCTGCCGGACAGCTATCGTCTTCCCGAACACGTCGGTCCAGACCAGGCGGCCGACTATTACCTTGATCAACTGGACCAGCTGCTGTCAGAACATCAGCAGCAGATTGCTGCGGTGATTGTCGAACCACTTGTCCAGGGTGCCGCCGGGATGGTGATGCACCCGCCAGGATTCCTGGCCGGCGTGCGACGGCTGACTCGCCAGTATGGCTTGCTGATGATCGCCGACGAGGTGGCCGTCGGATTTGGCCGTACCGGTACGATGTTCGCCTGCCAGCAGGAACAGGTATCACCCGATCTGCTCTGCCTCGGCAAGGGGCTCTCGGGTGGCTACCTGGCGATGGCTGCCACGCTGGCCAGCAGCGAGATCTTTGAGGCTTTCCTGGGCAGCGGGGACGCCTCGCGAACCTTCTATCATGGTCATACCTATGGCGGAAACCCGCTGGCTGCGGCAGCGGCCCTGGCCAGCCTGGAGGTGTTTTCTGAAGAACAGACGCTGGCTCGCTTGCCAGCCAAGATCGAGCTGCTGGCGGACCAGCTGAAGCCGCTCTGGAACCTGCCACTGGTCGGTGACATTCGCCAGTGCGGTCTGCTGGCGGCTATCGAGCTGGTAGCTGACAAGGAGACGCGCCAGCCGCTGCCAGCCGCTGAGCAGACCGGCGCACGCGTCTGCCAGCTGGCTCAGCAGCAGGGCGTCTGGCTGCGTCCGCTACGGGACGTGCTGGTCGTGATGCCGCCGCTGTCGGTCAGCGACGAACAGATCTGTCGGATTGTCGATACCCTGGCAGCGGCTATTGCCGAGATCGGTCAGAAGGTCGACATCGAGCAGGGTGGAGGGAGAGGCTGATGGCCACGGCGTCCCCCAGATACTTGTTGCTGCAGGGTCGGCGGCTCGACGACCCGATGCGGCTGCAGGAAATCGAGTGTTTCGCCCACGCGATTTCAGCTGCAGCCGAACAGATCACGGCACTCGACCTGCTCCGGGACCGGCCCACGATCGGCCAGATCGAAGCCTACGATGTGGTCTTTGTTGGTGGCAGCGGCGATTATTCGATCGCCGACGACCAGCCCTGGACCGACGATCTGCTGGCCACCATGCAGGGACTCTATGATCGACAGATCCCCACGTTTGCATCCTGCTGGGGTTTCCAGGCGATGGCCCGGGCACTGGGCGGCCAGGTCGTGACGGACCTGGCACGAGCGGAGCTGGGGACTTTGCCGATCGAGCTGACAGACGAGGGCCTGGCCGATCCACTCTTTTCGCACTGCGACAATCCCCTGCTGGTGCAACTTGGACACCAGGATATTGTTACTCGCTTGCCCAGTATGGCTGTTCACCTGGCCTTAAGTCCGCGGGTAGAGAACGAGGCCTTCTGTTTCCCGGACCGGCTGATGTACTGTACCCAGTTCCACCCGGAACTGACTCGGGCGGATCTGCAGCAACGCTGCCGGGCCTATCCCGAGTATGTCGAGAAGATTGCTGGTGTTCCGATTGCCGTTTTCCTCGACCAGTGCCAGGAATCACCCCAGGCCGATGCCTTGATACCCCGCTTTCTTGAGCTGGTGCTGCAGCACAATGCCGGCTGACGATCACTGCGCTGCTGAATTGACACCGTAGGGAGAGCCCGAGATCAGCATCTCCTGAGGCAGCGGGCGGCCGGCACAGGACAAGCCGTGCTGATGCAGGAAAGTCTTCAGCTGCTGAAAGGCAGCAAAGCTGCCCGGATATGTCCAGACCGTGACGGTGGCCCGATCGGAGGGGAAGGAGGCCAGTGTTTGTCGAAAGCGAGAGCCCGGTGCGAGCGCCTCCGTAATCAACTCACCCATGTTTGGATCGATCGGGATCAGCTCGAATCGTTCCAGTTCGATAACCTGTCGCAGCCGGCTTCCTTCTGGCGTGTTGACCAGCCGTCGTACGCGGCTCAGCCGGTACTGCATGCGGAAGCCGCCGATCGGACCGAGCACCTCGGTCAGCGAGTTCCGATCGCTCAGCCTGTTGACCTGTCGTTTGGCATCCCCCTTGAGGGCAGCCAGTAGCTGGTCCCAGGGGACGAAGGCGATCCGATCCTGAAAGAGTCGGAAGTGGATTTCCACACCGAAGACGGTTTTTGCCAGCGGGGTCGGGCGATGCTCTATGATCCGCGAATCTGTCTGCAGCTGTTCCACTTGCTGTCGTGACGAGAGCAGCTGGTCCAGTTGCTGCTGCAACTGGCTGATCGCCGACTCCTGATCCAGCTGTTGCCGCTGTTGTTCACCCAGCTCAGCTTGCTCTTGAGCCAGCGACTGCTCAGCCAGCGCCACCTGCCGGAAGACTTTATCGCGTTCCTTCTCACGATACACCAGTTCGATCGTCTGGCGACCGAGCAGCTCATCGAGACGGTGGATATCACTGGTAATCGCCTGCGATTCAGCCTGCGGGGTTGCCACGTCAACCGGACTGGCTGCTGGCAGATCGGAGAGCTGTTCATCGACTGCGGCATCCCGCGCCCGCACTGCCACGACCATCACCAGGATGATCAGGACACCAACCAGGTTGGCCACGATATCGAGAAACGAATCGTGACCATCGCCACTGTCGTGCCTTGTGCGCCGTCGTGCCATGCTGACGATTTTCCCTAGCGATACTGTTGGACAACAAATCCACTGCGTTTCAACAGGCGGCCAAGTTCCACGAAACGGGTCGCACCGCCCGGAAAGACCTCGATCTTGACCACCGGTCGCCAGTGTCCGCCGGCGACGGCGATACCCCAGCTCTCCATGTGCTTCCAGAGTTGGCCGACAAACTCATCGACCTGGCCTGACAGCGGCCCCGACAGGTTGAGGGTCAGCGTGCGGCCACGCTCGCCGCGTCGTGGCACAATCACCAGCTTGTTCGCATAGCAACTTACATAGATCGGCCGCGTAATCCCGGTCACAACCGCATCCCTGCGGGGCAAGCCCCAGCCATCCGGCCTGGCTTGCACATCCTGGTCCGTGACAGCGGCTCCTCCCGGCCCGCCATCGGCACCCGACTGTGGAGCTGGCGACTGGCTACCCGGCTCGGTCTGCCTGCCACCCTGCTGGCCCGGTCGCTGGCCCGGTCGCTGGCCCGGTCGCTGGCCCGGTTGCTGGAGCGTCGGCTGGGCACTCGTTGGTCCGGGCGCACCAGCCTGGCCCGACGGTCCATGCTGCGAGAGGCCGCTGCCCAGGCCATTGCCGCCCCCAAAGCGGCTTGGCATCGCCTGGGCCAGTGCCTGCTGACGCTGGCGCGCGTCGACAATCGTCCGCTCCAGCAGGCGAGCTAATTCCGGGTCGGCCTGCGGATAGGAGAGCTGGATCTCTGCCGAAAGCAACTCGTAGCCGAAGGCGTCTTCCCAGTCGGTCATGGCGTGGCGTGCCAGCGCATAGGCACGAACGGCATCCGGCCGTACGACCAGCAGCGGATAAGGCTCGCCGATGCTCTGGGCACCAACCGTGGCAAACAGGTGTTCGCGGATGGCACGCAGGCAGGCATCGAGCGGGTTACCTGGCCCCGACATCTGTTGCAGGTCGACGAGGCTGACAAGTGTCCCCTCCGGTTGAATGACCACACCCTCGGGTCGGCATTCAAGGTAAATCGGGTAGCGGTTGGTGCCATTCGGTCCCTTGTAGGGGACCAGTGCGTAGGTTCCCTGCCGATCGACAAACCGCTGGCGAGCCTCCTCCAGCAGCTGCCGTGCCCGCTCAACCTGCACTCGCAATTGCTCAAGCTGGGCCGTGCGCTGGGCCGAACTGCCACTGGGATCCAGCTGGGAGCCAAGTTGCCGCTGCTGCTCAACCAGCTTTTTCCAGTGGTTTTCCAGCTGGCGAATATGTTGTTCCAGGTGACTCAGGGCGAGTCGAGAGTCGGCCAGCTTGTCGGTCTTGTCCTGTCTGCTTTCCGCCAGCACCTCGTTGCGCCAGATGTACTCGTCGCGATCGAGTTGTTGTTCCTGCTGGGCTTCCAGCAACTCGAGCTGACGATCGGACGTGTCCTCGGCCAGATCCCGAGCGGCGACCTGTGCCTGTTGTACGCCGAGCACGAGCAGCACAATGAGCACACCCATCGTACAGATCAGGACTGCCAGAAAGGGAAACAGGGAGGGACTGGCAGGGCTGCGGTATTTAGATCGCCTGCGTCTCATGCTGCTCGTTGTTCGTTATCAGTGGTGCCCTGGTCCGTGGCAATGCCGACTCGGGCAACCAGGAGCTGGATTGCTGCAGAGAGGCTGGTGACAGCCTCGTGAAACTGGCCTGCTGCAGCCAGTTGCTGCAGGTTGCGTTCGAGCGCTGTTTCCAGGCGGACGACATTGGCTGTTTCCGTCAGTACCTGGCCGAGCTGTTCGGTCTGTGTGGCAGCCTGGTGTTGCAGCCCCGCCCAGCGGGTAACATTTTCCTGCAGCACACTGGAAAGCGAGTTCTCGAGTGAATTGGCGAGTTGTTCCCCGGCCTGCTGGCCGATCCCGATCCAGCTGTTGGAGACCGTCTCGAGGGCCTGCTGCCAGGTTTCAAGCTGCTGGCTGGCCAGGCTCTCTGTCGACTCAACCACCTGCTGACACATTCGTTGAATCGAGGCCAGGTGGGGATCGTGGGCGGCACCCAGTTGTTGGAAGCGGCCCACCAGCTCCTGGTCGGCCGTGCGGTCGACCACCAGCATCAACTGGGTCTCACAGCGATCTACCAGGAATTGCAGGAACATCAGGACAATCGACAGGCTGAGGGCAAGTGCCGTGGTATCAAAGGCGACGTACAGACCGGATAGCAGGCCTTGCATCGCGTTTTGCAAATCGCCACCCATTTGCCGAGTGGCCAGATCGCCAAGTGCCTGGGTGATACCGATCACCGTTCCCAGGAAGCCCAGCATCGGGGTGGCCCAGATAATGATTCGCACCAGCGAGTAACCGTCGTGTTGACGGTCGGCATCGACGTCGGCCAGGTAACGCAGGTCCTCGTCGAGCCCATCGGCCGACGCATTTCGGCGTACGCCACTGAGTGCCTGCCGCAGTCGGCTACCGAGGTAGCTTTGGCGGGCAGCGGTCGGCAGCGTATCGATTTCAGCAATCAGGCTGTCGGCATCTTCAATCCTGTTGCCCTTGGCCGGGATGGCAGGCAGCCGGATTTTGCCGAGCGAGTAGAATTGGCCGGCTACATTCAGCGTCCGCACCAGCAGGGCTGCCAGGCCGATGAAGAACATGATCGTGGCCACGTAGGCAACCGGATGGTTGGCGAAATATCGCTGCAAGATCGGAATGTCGAGCGGCCCACGCAACAGGAAGGCATAAAATGTTGTCCCCAGTGCCGCTCCGATCGCCAGCGGCCAGCCAAGGGTCGACATGATTTGAACGAGTGAGCTGTTATGCTTCTTGTTGTTCGCCAAGGTGGAGGGATCCTTTTATTGCATCTGCGCAGCATGGTCGTGACGGACTGCGGGCGCCCGTAATCCTCAACTTCGGCATAACCGTTAAACTCTATCCAGTTTTTCTGGACAGCAAGCGGCGCAGATGCTCATGGGGCGGTGCTCAATACTCTGCCACCACGAACCATAGATAACCCACCACGGGCTTCTAGCTTCCCGCGTAGGTGGCGTAGCAGTGGGGCGTTTCCCAGAGTCGGGCCTCGATGATGGGGAAACCGTGCTGCTGCGTGAATTCAAAGATCAGGCGAGCGATATTCTCTGCGGTGGGATTTTGATCCAGCAGGTACATTGGCTCGTTCAGCTCAGTGAAGATTGGCACCATCGGGTCGTCCCGCCTGAGGATCATGCGATGGTCCAGGTTATCGTCGATCCAGCCGGCCACGACCTGCTTGACATCCGAGAAGTCGACCACCATCCCTCGCTGATCAAGTTCTTCCGATGCAATCTTGATGACTGCCCGACCGTTATGGCCATGCAGGTGTTTACATTTGCCTTCGTAGTTCAAGAGCCGATGGCCGTAGCAAAAGTCGATTTCGCGGGTAATATGGAACATTTTCAGCCTGTCAGATGGTCGAAAGAGGGCAGCGGCGTGCTGACAGAACTCACCCTAGCAGGTGGCCAGGAGTTGTTGTAGCCAGTAAGGAGGCATCGGTCTTGCCCTGCCTGGCGGCCGCTCGTTAGACTACGCCCCGCCTGCAACCAGCTGACTGCGGCTGGCTATTGGTTCAGTGGTCCGTCAAACCTGGAATGGAATCATGCACAAGCTAACCTGGAGTCTACTGGTCACGGCAGGATTCACCTGTGGTCTGGTCATCGCCGGGCTCTCGTCCAATCCACTCTCTGGCCAGCGTCTGGCCCCTAACGGGGCCCAGCAGGTCACGCCGCGGGGGCAGTTAATTGCCATCGCCAGCCCCGCCGATGTAGGTCAGCAATTGACACTTGTCGATCCTCATTTGCGTGTAATGAGCGTTTACCAGGTGGATCGGGCGACCGGCCAAATCACGCTCAAGAGTGTCCGCAACGTCCATTGGGACATGATGATGGACGAATTCAACGGCGTTCAGCCATCTCCTCGCGATATCCGAGCCATGCTGCATCGCTAGAAGTAGCCGCTTTCCTAACCGGATTAAGTGGTACATGCGTTAGACTGTTCAAGGCTTGCGCGCGGGAATACCGACATCGAGAAGGGGTATTTCTCTGCCCTCACGGGGGAAAACTCCACCTGGAACTGCTGGGTGAGTAGAATAGGCACCGGTCTGGAGGAGATGGCCGGTTACCACAATTAGCGTCGGGAGCATGTCATGGCCGATCTTGTTGATCTGCAAGAAGCCGCTGAATTGCTGGGTATCAGCACCGAAGGACTGGTTGAGTTGACCGGAAACGGGAAGATACACGGTTACCGCGATGGATCCAGCTGGAAATTCAAGCGCGAAGACCTGGAAGCCTATGCTACCGAACAGCAGTCTGACGACGGCGAGGACGCCGATCTCGGTAGCGAGCTGCTGGAGCAGATCGAAGCCGCGGCTGACGGAATGGATGGTGACGACGACGAAGATGAATCCGACGCCACGCTGGCTGGCGATCCACTCGGCATGGAAGACCAGAGTTTCAGCTTGCTGGACGACGACATGGAGGGGGACGGCGAGGATTCGGTGCTCATCACGAGCCAGGATCTCGACGCACTGGCGACCGCTGAAGCGGCGCTGAAAGAAGACGCCCCAGCGGCAGCGAGCGAAGATGACGAGCTACAGCTGGCGGACGACCCGCTCGGCCTGAGCGATGACGACGAGGAGGATGGTGGCGCGGAAACCACGATCATGGCCTCGGCTGACGATCTGCTGGGTCTGGGTGGCGACGACGACGACGATGACGACGGCGATGACGACGGCGATCCAGAAGATGCCACGATCATGGCCGATGCCGGTGACGCGTTCGGCCTGGGCGACGGCGACATGAGCTTTGAGATGGAAGATGATTCCACGATCATGGCCGACGTTGGCGATCAGCTGGGACTCGATTCGCTGGACGACGGTGACGACTTTAACCTGGGCGACGCCGACCAGGACGACGACACCCAGCTTGGTGCTGTCGACAACTTTGGCGTGACGGACGACGAGCTGGTGCTGGGGGATCCTGGCAGCAGCGACGTGACGCTGGGTGCAGCAGGGTCGGGCATCAACCTGGAGAGTCCCTCGGATGCCGGCATTTCACTGGAGGATGCAGCAGATCTGAGCGACGGTCAATCGACTCAGCTGGAGTTGCCTGCCGCAGACGATGGCCTGGACGCGCTGGGCAATGATACTTTCAACCTCGGTACGCCAGACAATGCCGATGACATGTCCGACAGCGGTTCCCAGGTAATTGCGATATCCGATTCGGTCGCGCTCGATGCGGACGCACCGACGATGGCTGGCGGCGTGGCGATGGACCCAGCAGCTGCTGCTGCCGTACCCGGACTGGATCAACTTGAAGAAGTTGCTCCCGGACCCGAGGCCGCACCTGCCGGTATGGCACCACCGATGCCGGTGGAAGCTGGCTATCCCATCTTTATGGTGATGTGCCTGATGTTGATCACCCTGGTACTGGTGGTCACTGGGATGATGATGGCGGACGTCGTCAAGACGATGTGGAGCTGGAACCAGGGCACAAAGCTCACCAGCAGTGCCATCATGGAAGCCATTCTCAACTTGCTGGACATGAACTAGCCAGCGAGTAATTCTGTGTCGCAGGCTTTCACCGCTCCCCCGATCGCGGGCGTCCGGTTATAATTTCTGTCAGCTGTCCTGCCGTGGACAGTCCTGCCATTGAGGTCCCCTGGACAACCCGGCCAGGGGTCGGTCGACCGTCCTATGCGTTAGCCAGGCACATCGCTCCATGAGACCCCACTTTACCTTGTTCGTCGTACTGCTTGTCGCAGCGGTTCTCGCTGGCGGCTGCCAGCCAGCAGGTGAAGTCCAGTCCTATCACATCGATCGAATCGTCACCGATCGTACGATTGCTGCGGTCATCGTCGACCGGTCGACCGCCTGGTATATCAAGCTAACGGGACCGCGGAACAAGGTGGCCAACTACGAGGACGACTTTCGCCAGGTTGTCACCAGCTTTCGCTGTAACGAAACGACAGCCCCGACTTATGACGTGCCAGAGGGCTGGGATCGCACAGAAGACCGGAATGGCCTGAGACACGACACCCTCAGTCGCCTCGATGGCAGCTTGCTGATGGAAGTCACCATTACCAAGCTGCAGGTTCCGCCGACCGGCTGGGACGAGTACTTGTTAAGCAACGTCAATCGCTGGCGGACCGAATTGAAGCTGTCCGATATCCAGCTGTCAGAATTGAGTGATGCTATCGAGACCGTCGAGCGGTCAGCGGCAGTGCCAGGCAGCGACCCGCTCTCAGCGGCCACACTTGTCGACCTCGTCGGCTCTCGCAACTTCGTTCGTCGACGTCCCGCCTTCGCCCCGCCACCACCCGAGATGCCGCCAGCTCAGCCCGGCACACCGACTGGATCGGCGGAGATCAGTTTCAGCTCCCCCGAGTCCTGGCAACAAGGGCAGGTCGGTGGCCTGCGCAAAGCGGCCTACTTCGTCGAGGAGGGCGACCAGCGGGTCGACATCACGATCATTGACCTCTCGGTGCAGGCTGAGCTGTTACTGCCAAATGTGAATCGCTGGCGAGGACAGGTCGAATTGGGCAAGATTGACCAGCAGACCATGGAAGAGTCCATCGAGCAGATTCCGCTGGGGGATGCCCGCGGCTGGTACGTCAATTTGCAGTCCCCTGCAAATGCATCCCAGCAGCAAGCGATTCTCGGTGTGCTGGCGACACGCGGCGACAAATCGTGGTTTGTGAAACTGCACGGCGACAAGCAACTGGCGTTGCGTGAGGAAAACTCCTTCAAGAACTTTGTCGCTTCCATACAATTCACCCGATAGCGTTGACGAGGCATCAGGAAGTCCCAGGCCATGACAAGCGAATCGATTCGACCCAACGAGACGGCACAAGCTGAGACGCTGCTCTCGGTCGTAAAGGCGATGCGGCGCCAGGCGGAAATCATCTTCCGGCCGGTGGCATCGCTGCGACTGACAGTGGCCCTGTTCGCGATGTCAGTGTTCCTGGTTTTTGTGGGAACTCTGGCGCAGGTCAATGAGAGTATGTGGGAGGTGATCGACAATTACTTCCACTCGTTCTTCGTCTGGATCCGCTTCCAGGTCTTCTTCCCAATCTCCTGGTTTCCGACTTATCAGGATGTGCCCGGTGGTATTCCCTTCCCCGGTGGCCTGGCGATCGGGTTTGCCCTGCTGACAAACCTGCTGGCTGCCCACCTGGTACGTTTCCGCATGCAGGCCAAGGGGAATCGGCTGAAGGGTGGCCTGGCCTTTATTGCACTCGGAATCGTGCTGACCTACCTCGTGATTGCCGGCGGTAATAGCAGCCAGGGATTCCAGGGGGAACCCTCCTTTGGCTGGCAGAACCTCTGGATCGGGTTCATTGGCTTTCTCGGAGTGTGTTCTGTCGCGCTGATCGCAACGCTGGTGGTTGTGTTTCCCCGTCGACATGACCAGCCGCTGGAGTTCTGGGCAGTTGCTGTGGGCAGCTCGCTGATCTCGGCTCTGTCGATCGCACTGGCATTCAATTCTGACTCCCTCTACCTGGGCGATTCGGGAATGCGGATTCTCTGGCAGCTGATCCAGGGTGGCCTGGCTGGCATCGTCCTGCTGATTGGCTGCATGCTGGTGTTTCGCCGCCGTGGCGGCATCGTGTTGATTCACTCTGGCGTCGGCTTGATGATGCTGGGTGAATTGCTGGTCGGCACATTTGCCGTGGAACAGCAGGTCGCGATTCGTGAAGGCCAGACGGTCAACTATGCCTACGACATTCGCTCGACCGAACTTGCCATCGTGGTCGACCAGAATGAACAGGGGGATGATGCTGTCGTCGTTCCGATGTGGACCAAGGGCAGCGTCTCACGCTTCCTCAATGAAGGATCGGTTGAGGATGGCAAGCTGCCCTTTGATATTGAGATTGTCCATTACTTCCGCAACACCGAACTGATCGATGTTGATCCACGCAAGAAGCAACCACGAAACCCGGCCAATAGCGGATTCGGGATGCAGGTCATCGCCGTGGGGAAACGGCCCACCAGTGGTGCGGACAGCAGTAGTGAACAGGATGTCGCATCAACCTATGTGAAGCTCAAGGAGAAGGGTGGTGGACGCGAGATTGGAACCTACCTGCTTGTCCAGGAGGAGGTATTCAATCAGCCCTTGATTGAAGAGATCCGGTACAAGGGAACCTCCTACGCTCTTTCGCTGCGTTTCCACCGCATCTACAAGCCCTACCAGATTCGCCTGGATGACGTCGTACAGGAAACCTACGTCGGCACAAACACGCCCAGGCACTTTGCCTCGGCGATCAACATCGTCGACCCCGAACGGGGTATTGATCGGGATTCCACAGTCTGGATGAACAACCCGGTCCGTTTTGCCGGCGAGACCTTCTACCAGACCAACTATTCCAAGCGGCAATCCACTGTGCCGGGTGGACGGGATATCGAAATCACCACACTCAGCGTCGTTGAGAACACCGGCTGGATGATTCCCTATGTGAGTTGCATGCTGGTGGCGATCGGCATGATGTACCACTTCTCGCTGGCACTCAGCCGCTTCCTCAAGCGACTGCTGCGTGAGCCGGTCAAATCCGACGAGGACGACCTGCCAGCTGAGTCCGCCGACGCGGACGACGGGATTGGCTACCGGACGCCAGTCGCACCGGCCAACATCGCTCGCTGGCTGCCAATCGCGATCGTCGTACTGTTTGCCGGCTATGCCGCCAGCAAGGCGCGGATTCCATCCGTTGGCGACGGGGAGCTGGATTTGTACCAGTTCAGCTGCCTGCCAATCGTCTATGAGGGTCGTGTCCAGCCCTACGACACGCTGGCGAGAAACACGCTCAAGGTTATCTCAGGACGCGAGACTTACAAAGACAGCGATGGCCAGACGCAGCCTGCGATCAAGTGGTTGCTGGACGTTGCCAGCGACCCGGATTCCGAGGAGTCCAAGAATCACCAGATCTTCAAGATCGACCATCCCGAAATCGTGATGAACCTGTTCGCCCTGCAGCGACGCAAGGGAGGGCGGTATTCTTTCGCTGAGCTGGAGCCGAAGCTGGAGAGTTTCCAGGACCAGGTCCGGCAAGCCCGCGAACGACCGGCAGCAGAGTTGATCAGTTACCAGAAGAAGGTGCTCGAGCTGTCCAAGAAGATCTTCCTCTTCGTACAGATCCGCGATAGCCATTTTCGACCGCCGCTGGACGCCGGATCGGACCTCGTGCAGGCAACCAACCTGCTGCTGGCGCTGGAGCAATTCCAGAACCAGGATGTTCCGCTGGTCGTGCGGAACACCAGGAACGCAACCGGCTGGGTCTCGTTTGCCACAGCCCATGCAGAGCAGTTTGTCCAGCAACTGGCAGCGCGACTGAAGGTAGATTCCGTCGAACAGCTGGCCAACAGGCTGGCCCGCGCCAATGTCAGCGACGAGGTCGTGATTCGCGATTTCTACCGTCGCCAGGGTATGCCGGTGCCGCCAGACAACGAAATCAAAGCGGTCCTGCAACGCATGCCTGACGATGTGCGACAGACTCTGAACACCATGAAAGAGGCAGAGATTACCCAGGTCCAGCAGATGGTCCAAACCGCAATCGATGGGATCCTGGGGCCCGACGGGCTGTCGGCCACCGCCAATCCCTACGCCACCTCACTCAACGAAGCCCTGCTGGCCTACCAGAGTCAGAATTCGGCGGCTTTCAGCGCGGCAATTGTGGAATGCCAGCGGCAGCTGGCGAGCGGAGATGAAACCGCCGTCAGCACTACATCTGTCCGCTTTGAGTCCTTCTTTAACAACTACGCCCCCTTCATCATCTGCTTCGTGCTCTACATTATTGCCTTCGTGCTGATCGTCATATCCTGGGTCTACTGGACCAAGACACTTAACCGGGCAGCTTTCTGGCTGATGATCTTCACCGTTGGTCTGCATACGGCAGCCCTGATTAGTCGTATCTACATTTCCGGTCGACCACCGGTCACCAATCTCTATTCTTCTGCCGTCTTCATCGGCTGGGCCTGCGTGATCGCCGGCCTGGTGCTGGAAAAGGTATTTGCCCTCGGTATTGGCAACGTGATCTCAGCGGTCGCTGGTATCGCAACGCTGCAGGTCGCACATAACCTGTCGGGAGATGGCGACACGTTTACCGTGCTACAGGCGGTGCTGGATACGACCTTCTGGCTCTCAACACATGTGGTCTGTATCACGCTGGGTTATGCCACAACCTTCGTGGCTGGCGGCCTGGGCCTGATCTTCGTCATCCGCGGCGTGCTGACTCCGTCGCTGACCAAGGGAGTTCGGCAGCACCTGGCACGGATGATCTATGGCATGACCTGTTTTGCCCTGTTCTTTAGCTTCGTCGGTACAGTCCTGGGTGGACTCTGGGCCGATGATTCCTGGGGCCGCTTCTGGGGTTGGGATCCGAAGGAGAACGGAGCCCTGATTATCGTGCTCTGGAACGCGCTGATACTGCACGCCCGCTGGGGCAAGGTGATCGGCGACCGCGGCCTGGCGGCGCTGGCAGTGGTTGGCAATATCGTCACCACCTGGTCATGGTTCGGAGTCAACGAGTTGGGAGTCGGGCTGCATTCGTACGGCTTCACCGAGGGCGTGCTGGTGAAACTGGGTCTGGTAGTCGTCTCGCAGCTGGCCATTATCGGCCTGGCGTTGATTCCCTACCATAAGTGGCGCAGCGTCCAGGCAGAGTCGGACTCCAAGTAAGTACCCGACACTCTGCCTCAGTCGGCCAGCGGTAGCGGGGTACAGCGCCTACTCTCTCCGCACCTGCCCGGCATCGGGCCGCAGCGCCTGGAAAAGGCGAATTGAATCGGCGGTCGCCGGTAGCTGCTCGCTGCCCGGCGGCGCAAGCAGCGAGACAATCGTTGGAATCGACAGCCAGGCTGCCGCCGGGGCTGGTACGATCACCTGCTCACCCAGCCGCAGGACTGCGTCCCCGGACGGCGACGAGAGGCGAATGCCCTCCCGAGTAAGTTCAATCCGGCATTGCAGCTGAGAGTAGGGCAGTCGTTGACCCCTGGCAGCTGCAAGCGGAGTTCCTCCCCAGCTGCGTACCAGGCTCTGCAGCCAGTTGGCATCCACCGTACCGCTGCTGGCATGCAGGGTCGCGTCGAGTAACTGGCAGGCGCCGCCCTGGACCAGGCACTGCCGAATATCGATCGCAGCGCTGCCGGACAACATCCCACTCAACGGCCGGCCACTGAGCAGTCCCAGGTCGATCTTGTCGAGCCGTCCCAGCAATTGCAGTTCGCAGTCATCGGCGGTCTGCAGCACGCTGAAATAGCCCTCGTAGCTGCCTTGACTTCCAAGCCGCGCAAAGCCCGGCACCAGCTCAGCCAGCAGTCGCGTTGCCAAGGGTGTACTGCCGGTCTGCACAATCCATCTTGTTTCGCCAGGGCGGTTGTGGTCCTGCGCACATTGCACGGCCAGCGGATCACCCGCGGATCCCTCCTGCCAGAGGTTAAAGGTAGCCTCGGTCGCTTCCTCGCTACCGCGGATCACGCCGACCAGGTCACCAAAGGGATGACCACCGTCGGGGCGCTGAAAGATCACGCTCTGGGCTGTCACACGGAGCGATTGGCCCGGGTCGAATTGACAACTCCAGCGTTCCAGCCAGCCGCGCCAGCGGTCCAGCTGGTTGACTGGCAGAATAACCTGTTCGAGGTGAATCGAGGCTGGTTGTCGGCTGCTCAAGCGAATCGATTTGACGGTCACCAATCGGCTGCTGGATCCTGGCAGGCGGACGATGACATTCTCCAGCACAACGGTGCCTGGAAATATCGGCCGCACAGCATCGATCGAGACGTCGGCCTGCAGAACCTGTTCCAGTTTTAGCTGCCATCGCGCCAGCCGGGCCTGCGAGCCAGCGTCGCTTCTTTCATAGACCGACCAGCCCATCAACAGCGTGCTTGGCAGCAGGGCCAGCAGCAGGAACAGCCAGCGGCAGATCAGGCGTCGGGTACGATCGTGCATCAGCAGGTTTCCATTGCGCGTGGTGCTGTGGCGGGTGAACGACCAGCCAGGCGTGCATATGGTAGCGGGAAAGCCGTCATGGAGGCAACGCGGAACGTGCCAGGGCCACGCTGCGGGTGGACAGAAAATCGCCCCCGCGCCAGTCCTATCGCTGGCGGGCCATTTCCTGGAACAGCTCGTAGCGAGCCTTCATTTCTGCCAGGCTATCGCCGCCAAACTTCTCCACCAGGGCGACGGCAACTTCGAAGGCCACCACGTGCTCAATGATCACACTGGCTGCCGGCACAGCGCAGACATCGCTGCGTTCATAGCTGGCGGCATCCGCCTGTTTTGTATCGAGGTTGATGGAGTCGAGCGGTTGGCGGAGTGTGCTGATCGGCTTTTTGGCCGCCCGCACCACCAACGGCTGACCATTGGTCATGCCAGCTTCCAGGCCACCGGCGTTGTTCGTCGGTCGCTCAAATCCAAGCGTGGCTCCGTCCTGCTTATCGCCGTCAAAGTGAATCGGGTCGTGTACCTTGGATCCAGTCCGTCGTGCCGCTTCAAAACCGAGCCCAATTTCGACTCCCTTGATAGCCTGCACCGCCATCACCGCCTGGGCGATTCGTCCATCCAGCTTGCGATCCCACTGGGCATGTGTGCCCAGTCCAAATGGCAAGCCCTCAACACGGACTTCGAGGACACCACCCAGCGTATCACCAGCTTCACCAGTCTCGTCGACCAGCTTCTTCAACTCATCATCGCGGGTCGGATCGAGCGTGTAGAGCTCGCTCGCTGTACGCAACTGGCGTCGCTCCTCAATCGATCCCTCGCTCGGTTCGACAGTCACGCCACCCAGTTCCACCACGTAACCAATCGTCTCGATCCCGAATTCGCTGAGCAACTGGCGTGCCAGTGCTCCGGCAGCCACACGGACGGTGGTTTCGCGTGCACTGGCACGCTCCAGGACACCGCGAATCGGCCCCAGGTACTTGATCGCGCCACTCAGATCGCCATGACCGGGTCGCGGTCGAGGCAGATCCTGCAGCCGCTCCAGCTTGAAGTCTCGGTTGATGACCTGCAAAGCAACCGGGCTTCCGAGCGTGACACCCTGCCAGGTACCGGAGAGGATCTCGACCGTATCGGTTTCGATCTTCTGGCGACCGCCACGTCCATAGCCACCCTGTCGACGTTGCAGTTCAACGTCAATCAAGTCGGAATTCACGGTCAGGCCGGCCGGAAATCCATCGACGATGGCCAGCATGGTCTTGCCGTGCGATTCACCAGCGGTCCAGTAACGCAACATGGCTTGCAGGGGAAAAGAGGGGGGGAAGTAGCTGCGGCACCGCACAGCGGGCACCAAATCCAGTTTAGTCGGCTGTCCGAAAACTCGATAGTGTGGTTGCCACCCCCAGCGACGTGCTGACAATGGCGGGATAGCCTGGCGATCCGTACAACCAACATAGTCGCTTTACACGGCACCCCCGTTGACCCCCAGACCCCTCCTCGTCTGCGCTCAGAGCCGATGATACAGTTCCTCGCTAAACGATGGTTCCTGGTCGCCCTGGTGGCGACACTGGTGATCGGCGCTGTCTGGTACGAGCCGCTGACACCGCTGGCTTCGCTCAAGCCGCTCCGTTACAGCATCGTTGCGGTGGTGCTGTTCCTGATGGCCTTGCCACTGGAAACCGACACCATCCTGGGCTCGCTGCGGCGGCCCAAGTCGGTACTGCTGCCGGTCTGCATCAACTTTGGCCTGCTGCCGATTTGTGCTTACCTTGTCTCGCTGGCCCTGGCGCGGCCGATTGCGGAAGGCCTGCTGGTTGCGGCGGTCACTCCCTGCACGCTGGCCTCGGCCTCGGTCTGGACGAGGCGGGCCGGTGGCAACGACACGATATCGATCCTGGTGACAGTCATCACCAACCTCAGTTGTTTCATCATTTCTCCACTCTGGCTGCTGCTCCTGCTGGGGACGACGGTCGATCTGAACATTGAGTTCAGCGACATGGTGTTCAAGCTCGGTGCACTGGTGGTGCTGCCGATGATCTTCGCCCAGCTGGTACGGCGATATCGACCGCTGGGAAGCTGGGCAACCGAGCGGAAGAAGCAGCTCAGCATGCTCGCTCAATGCGGCATCCTGTTCATGGTCTTTACTGGCGCCGTTGGTCTTGGCACACGGTTCTTCGCCGACAACGAGACGCCTCTGCTGGCGATCGATGTGGTGACGACAATTGCAGCGGTGCTGTTCGTCCACATTTCGATGTTCTGGACGGGAATTTATGCGGGACGGTCGATCGGTTTATCCCGGGAAGACACAATTGCGGTGGGATTTGCCGGCAGCCAGAAGACTTTGATGGTCGGACTGCAGATTTGCCTGGATGCTGGCGTGTTGATTCTGCCGATGGTGACTTATCATATCGGTCAGTTGATCGTTGATACGGTATTTGCTGACCGATTTGCGGCCCAGGCCGCTGCCGCCAAGGATCGACCTGCTGAGACTGGCTAAGGCTGGCTGGCTGGCACTTGCCGGTGATTGGAGCCGGTGTTATATTCTCCTGTTTGCAGGATCACGCACGTCCTTGGCAGGCGAGTGGATCGGCAATTCATAACTGAGTAAGCAGGAAACGGGACGATGAAAGACGGAATTCACCCGGATTATCACGATACCACCGTTACCTGCGGTTGTGGCAACACATTCCAGACGCGCAGCACGCGCGAGGAAATGAAAATCGACATCTGCTCGAATTGCCACCCGTTCTATACCGGCAAGTTGAAGTACTTGGACACGGCCGGTCGAATCGAAAAGTTCCAGAAGAAGTTCGCGGCAGGTTCTTACGGAACCGCGGACGATGGCAAGAAAAAGAAGCCGAAGCGTCGCAAGGTGGAATCCTAGCACGATAGAACTCCCGCCAGGTCGCGCGCCCGAGGGATGAAACTGGATTCGTCACCAATCCAAGGGTCAGGGTTTTCGTGTCTGGCAGATGCTGGAAGTGCACTCCAGTAGCTCTTCCAACAGTCCCGGACCGTAATCCGTATGCCGAGCTGCTCTCATGCGTGAAGTCCTCGAACAAAAACTGAATCGGTTCGAAGAACTCGAACAGATGATGGCCGACCCCGAGGTTCTGGCCGACTCTCGTCGTATGGCCCAGGTCGCCCGCGAGCACGGCACGCTGGCCAAGCTGGCCCTGAGGTATCGCAGCTTCAAGAAAATAGTCGACGAAATCAGCGGCGTGCAGGAGATGGCAGACAGCAGTGACCCGGAAGAACGCGAGATGGCCGAGGCCGAAATGCCTGGTCTGAAACGCGACCGGGAGGCGGTCTGGGAAGAGTTGCTGGATATGACCGTTGGCGGCGAAGATTCCACTCGCGGTCGCTGCGTGATGGAAATCCGTGCTGGAACGGGTGGCGACGAAGCGGCGCTGTTCGCCCGCGATCTCTACGAGATGTACAGCAAGCACGCCGAGCGACGCAAATGGAAGATGGAGATCCTGCAGACCAGCCCGACCGAGCTGGGTGGATTCAAGGAAATCATCGTGGCCTTTGCAGGGGCTGGCGTGTTCCGCGAATTGCAGTACGAGAGTGGTGGCCATCGTGTCCAGCGAGTGCCGCAGACCGAAGCTAAAGGTCGTATTCACACCTCGGCAGCGACCGTTGCGGTTCTCCCCGAACCGGAAGACGTGGAAGTTGAAATCAAGCCCGACGATTATCGCAAGGATATTTTTCACGCCAGCGGCCCCGGCGGCCAGCACGTCAACAAGACCGCCTCGGCTGTCCGACTGACACACCTGGAATCCGGGATCGTGGTATCGATGCAGGACGAGACCAGCCAGCACAAGAACCTGGCCAAGGCACTGCGGGTACTCAAGTCGCGACTGTATGAGAAAAAAAAGCGGGAAGAGCATGAGAAACGGGCGGATCAGCGCAAGAGCCTGATCGGTTCGGGAGATCGCAGCCAGCGAATCCGGACTTATAACTTCCCGGAAAACCGCATCACCGATCACCGCATCAATGCAACACTCTACAAGCTGGACCAGGTGATCGCCGGTGAGTTGCAGCCTGTGACAGACTTGCTGATTGACCATGATCGCACTCAGCTGCGAAACTCCATAGAAGGACTGGACTAGGCAGCGACTCTCTTTCCACGCGGAATGGATACCGAATCACGTGAATGACACCCAGGCCTGGACGATTGGACGACTGTTGTCCTGGACAACTGAGTTCCTCCAGCAGAACGATTCCCGCTCGCCGCGACTGGATGCCGAGATCCTGCTGGCCCACACGCTGGGCTGCCAACGGATCGAGTTGTACACACGATTTGAAGAGCAACCGGCCGAGGGTCATCGTGAGCACTACCGGCAACTCGTACGTCGCCGAGCGGACGGCTGCCCGGTCGCCTACCTGGTCGAACATCGCGAGTTTTACTCGCAGCCATTCGAGGTCTCGGCGGATGTCCTGATCCCCCGGCCCGAAACAGAATTCGTGGTCATCGAAGCACTCGATCAGGCGGCCAGCATGACCGATCGTGGGCCGCTGCAGCTGGCCGACGTTGGCACGGGGAGCGGTATCCTGGCAATCTGCCTGGCCCAGCAGATCAGTAACAGCAGCGTGCTGGCAATCGACAACAGCCCGGCTGCCTTGGCCGTGGCCCAGAACAACATTCGCCGACACCAGCTGGAAGACCGGATCGAATTGGCCGAAGGGGATTTACTGGCAGGAGTCGACAGGCAACTGGATATAATCGTCAGCAACCCTCCCTATGTGAGTGAAGCCGAATACGAGCAGCTGGATCGTGATGTGCGTGAGTTTGAGCCGCGCCAGGCTCTGGTCGCCGGGCCGAGTGGCATGGAAGTTTACCAGCAGCTTGTACCCCAGGCGGCAGAACGACTCAGCGCCGGTGGCTGGCTGCTGCTGGAAACCAGCCCGATGCTGGCGGAGCAACTACAGCAGTTACTCAGTGATCACGGAGCGTTCGAAGAAATCCGCCTGACCCGCGACCTGGCCAACCTGCCTCGCGTGGTCGCCGGACGACTCAAGAACTCGTGATCAACTGCCAGTGGCTTGTTGTTCGTTGCGCATGCCAGCCAGCATGCTGCCGATCGACGACTGGATCTGTTTCATCAGTGGATCGCTGTCTGCTGAGCGATCCCGTTCCGTACCGACTTCAATCCGCTCCCCGACATCGATGATGACTTCTCTTTCACCATGCAGCGTCACATTGTCGGTCAGGTCCTCTTCAAACCGCTCCACGATCTCCAACAGTCGTTCCCGCGGGTAGTCTCCACTCAGGTAATCCGGCGGATACGAGCCGACCTGCTGGGCCAGGTAGATATCCGCCAGATGCCGCCAGCGCTCGGCCCGCTCGTCCTCTGGCAGATCTCCATGGATCAGACCGGGTACGATTTTGAGCCGCAGTAACTTGATTCGCTGAATAACATTCTCATCCTGAACCGCCCCCAGCCATTTCTCTTCCAGCGGGGCAAGAATGCGGTCCAGCAAGTTGTTCAGGCGGGAGGCCAGCTCACCTGACTGGCGATCGCCAAAGTACTCCAGTTCCTTGGCGGTCAATATCATCTCGCCGAGGTGCTGGATTCGATCTGGCAGGGCCAGCTGGCTTTGCGGCTGCCAGGAGAAGCGAGCTTCGAGGGCGTCGAGAATCGGCCTCAGGCCGGCTTCCAGGTCACCATGGTAGACGTATCGCAAGGCCACCGGATGGACAAACACCTTGCCCGGCGTGTCCATCTTCTTGCGTCGCTTGGCCGCTGCCCGGGCGATGAAGGCGGTACCATCCATCATCTCGTTGAGTACATCATTCGTCCCCGACACGGCTCCCTCGGGAAAGACAATCAGTGGCCGGGCAGCATCTGCCAGCACGTCGATCGCCATGCTCAGCGCCTGGCGATCGACTCCTTCCCGGTTGATGCTAAAGCCACCCAGCTTGGGGATCGCCCAGGCCATGAAGCGGCCCTGGTTAAAGAGGTGCCAGCTGGCCATCGCATAGATCAGGCAGGGAATCGCCTTGACCAGGTAGATCATCGCCAACGGATCAGCCGTACGGCAGTGATTGGGTGTGATCAACACCGAGTGACCTTCGTCGATCGTCTGCCGTAGTCGCTCCACATGCCGCACCTGGCTTTGGAAAACCGCCTCATTTTTCTTCAGCCAGCCCTCCACCAGCTTGGTCTTGCGGATGCAGCGTGGCAGCCAGTTGCCGTGATGTGGCGGCCTGAACTTGTACGGCTTTTCAATCACGATATCTTGCATTGAAGCAGCACCTTACTCGGCAAAACCATGGGGATGTTGGCGATGCCAGTTCCAGGCCGTCTCGACGATCTCGCCGATCTCGGTATAGCGCGGCTGCCAACCGAGCAGGCTAGCTGCCAGGCTGGCATCGGCCACCAGCAGCGCGGGATCGCCCGGCCGGCGGGCGGCGTCGACAGTCGGAATCGTCGCTCCAGTCACCTGCCGACAGGCCTCGATCACTTCCAGCACGCTATTGCCATGCTGGCTGCCGAGGTTCAGCTTCAATCCCTCACCAGGGACAAGCTTTTCCAGCGCCAGCAGGTGGGCGGCCGCCAGATCATCGACATGAACATAGTCTCTCACGCAGGTGCCATCCGGAGTTGGATAGTCATTGCCAAAAATACTGATGCTCTCACGCATCCCAAGCGCCACTTGCAACACGATCGGTATCAGGTGAGTCTCCGGGTCATGCGACTCTCCCAGGTCGCCAGCGGGATGGGCACCGGCGGCATTGAAGTACCGCAGTGTCGCGTAGGAGAGGCCATACGCCGCCGCGTAATCGGCCAGCATATGTTCAACCACCAGCTTGGTAAAACCATAGGGATTGATCGGCTGCTGGGATTCCTGCTCGGTAATCGGCAGATTGTCAGGCACACCATAAGTTGCTGTCGTGCTGGAAAAGATGAACTTCCTGACATCACTCTGGCGCATCGCTTCGAGCAATGAGGATGTGCCGACAACGTTGTTGTGATAATAGCGGGCGGGATCCTCGACCGACTCTCCGACCTGCGTGAGGGCAGCAAAGTGCATCACCGCTTCGATCTGCTTGTCGGCCAGGAGCTGCCGCAACAGGGCTCCGTCATGCAGATCCCCCTCGATCAATCGTCCCTCGGCAACTGCCTGGCGGTGACCGTAAGAGAGGTTATCGAAAACCCAGACGTCGTGGCCGGCAGCGGCCAGGCGACGTGCCGCGTGCGATCCGACATAGCCGGCGCCGCCGGTGACAAGAATGATCATCAGGTCCGTGTTCTTTCGCAGGTGCCTGTCCGGCAGGTGGCCAGGTCGTGTGGCTGGGAATGATAGGCAGCTCCGGCCAGCGGAGCCTAGGCGATGATCTCGTGAATCGGATTGCCAAAGTCAATTTCCAGTCGCTTGTGACCGGAGATTTCCATTTGATGAGGATCCAGTCCCAGCTGGTGCAGCAATGTGGCGTGCAGATCGGTTACGTAATGACGATTTTCCACAGCATGAAATCCAACCTCGTCGGTGGCACCATGGGCAACTCCACCCTTGAGGCCACCCCCCGCCATCCAGACTGTGAATCCGTAGGGATGGTGATCACGACCGTCGGAGTTCTCTGCCCCGGGAGTTCGACCGAACTCCGTTGCCCAGACGACCAGAGTTTCATCGAGCATACCGCGCTGTTTGAGGTCCGCCAGCAGGCCGGCAATCGGCTTATCGACAGCCTTGGAGCGGGTCGAGTGATTCGACTTGAGCTTGCTGTGGGCATCCCAGCCGTCGTCATAAATCTGGATAAAGCGGACTCCCTCTTCCACCAGCCGCCTGGCTACCAGGCTCTGCTGACCGACGCGCGACGTGGCTGCATCATCCAACCCGTACAGTTCCCGCGTGGCCGCCGTCTCCTGAGCGAGATCGACCACCGTTGGTACCGCCGTCTGCATGCGAAATGCCAACTCGTATGACTTGATCCGCGCCCGCAGCGCCAGGTCCTCGGGGTACTCCTGCTGGGAGAGGTTATTGAGCCGATTGAGCAGCCGCAGCTGGCCCTTGCGTTCCTTCACTCGTACCCTGCTGCCAGGTGTTCCAAAGGGCAGGGGGTTATTCGAATTGCTGGCCAGTGGTACGCCGGCGTGCTCGGGACCGAGGTAGCTTGCGCCATGGGCACCATTCCCACCGCAGCAATCGCGCGGCCCAGACCCCATCACCACGAACTGCGGCAGATTGTCATTCAACGACCCCAGGCCGTAATGAACCCAGGAGCCGATCGAGGGGTAAAAGCCGTCAAAGATGTGACGGCCGGTGTGAAATTGCAGCTGAGCTGCATGGTCGTTATCCGTCGTCCACATCGAGCGAACCAGTGAGATATCATCAATCATGCCGCCCACATGTGGCCACCAGTCGCTGACCTCAATGCCACTCTCTCCACGCGGCTTGTATCCCACCTGGAGCGGATAGAGGGAACTCATCAGCTTGCGCGGGACGCCGGCAAAGTCACGAACGTTGGCGCGGTAAAATTCCGACGAGAGGATGCTCTGCTTGAGCGGAGATTCCTCGATTGTCATGCCGGCGTACTTGTCGAGCGCTGGCTTGGGATCAAAGCTCTCCATGTGGCTGGTGCCACCCAGCATGAAGTACCAGATCACGCTCTTGGCACGGCCCGGTTGCTGTGGGGCCGCCGAGGCGGGCTGATCCTGGGCCAGTAGCGAGGCCAGCGCCACGCTGCCCAAGCCCATACTGGCGTCCGTCAGAAAGTTCCGTCGAGAGACTCGCCCGCAGGGAAAGGGGTTCGCCGCTGAGGATACGTGTCGCTTCATGGTTTGCTGATTCTCTCCCACAACCTGTCATCGCTAACGGATGGTAATGAAGTCACTGTGATTATACAGCACGTGCAGGAGATTTTCCCTGGCGCGCAAAGCCGGGTCGTCGGACGGAGCGACCGTGGCCTGTCCGTCACCGGCAAAAGACTCTTCGTCAGGATCGGCAAGCAGGACCACCTGCTGCTGAAGAAACTCCAGGCAAAGTTCCAGCTCCTCGGCTCGCGGGTCCCGATTCAATAGCTGTCGGTACGCCGACTGGATGAAATCAGCAGCTTCCTCGTTCTGCTCCATCCGCGAAAGCTGGCGGGCCACCAGGCGGGCATGATCCAGCCCCAGGGCACTGTTGCTGATCGCCAGCGCCTGTTGCGGAATGACACTCACGGCGCGTCGAAAACAGGCGTTCGGGTCTGCCAGGTCAAACAGCTCCAGGAACTCCATCTTGTCATCCGGAGTGGTTCGGAAGTACATGCTGCGACGGGGAATCTTGTCACAGAGGGTCTGGTCAAGGTCCGGGCCGCCAGGGGTTGTGTCGAGCATGCCAGCGGTGCTGAGGATGCTGTCGCGCACCACCTCGGCCTCCATACGCCGGTAGTTCATTCGCCAGAGGAAACGATTGTCCCGATCGATCTGCTGGTTCGACCGGCCGGCGACCGTTGCCGACGTCATCCGGTAGGTCGTACTGAGTACCAACAGGCGATGCAGATGCTTCATCTGCCAGCCATTATCGATCAGTTCGATTGCCAGCCAATCCAGCAGCTCTGGGTGACTGGGGGGTTTCCCATGCAGGCCAAAGTCAGCGACGCTGGGAACCAGCCCCTCGCCGAAATGTCGCAGCCAGATGTGGTTGACAGCCACACGTGATGTGCGCGGGTGCTGGGCATCGGTCAGCCAGCGGGCCAGTGCCATGCGACGTCCGCTGCTCGTGACTGGGTAGAGCTTGCCAAGCGGCTCGTACTTGATTTCACTGCTCGTGGCTACAGCCTGGCTGGCAGCCTCGTGCTGCTGTTCCAACCTGGCAACTGCCAACTTGGCTTTCTCAACTGCCGGCTGGCTGTCGGCGGTCGGCCCGGCCACTGCAGCTGATTTCAGCACCGTCAGCAGGTGATGCGCTTGCACCTGCTGCTTCTCGATCTGCAGCAGCTTGTGCTGCAGGGCCAGCCGGCTGGCCACCAGGGCGGTCTCCATCACCTCCGATTCGTCGGCCGTTCCATAGCGAGCCGATTCGGCTGCCACCCGAGCTGCCAGTCGTTGCTGGTCAAGTTCAGCGATCTGCAGATCGATCTGAGCCAGGGCAAGGTCCCGATCGCCTTCCAGCGATCGGCGTTCGTAATCCTCACGGCTGGGAACCAGCTGCCTGACCATCAGCTCCTCAAACTCCGCCGCACCACGATGAACCCAGAGTGCAAACTGACCCTCTGTGCGTGCCAGCGGCAGCTGGTACTGCAGCTTGAGTTCACCGTTGAGCCAGATAGTCAGCGATTGCCCGCGGGCAGTAATGCGGACGACAGTCAGATCACCCACCTTGAGTGGCAGCTTGACGATTCCAGCTGGCGGGTACTCCTGCTTGCCATCCTTGCGGTGAAAGGCCTGGACAGTCTGGGTCTCGTCGCCAGTACTGGTATAGATGTCCTGGGAGTTGCCACCGTCAATGTAGTCATAGCTGAAACCGACACTGCGATAATCACCGGCTGCCAGGGTCCTGTAGCTGACCTCGATTTCGACATCGATTGGTAATTTCTGTTTGGCGACGATGGTCGCAAAACTGGTGACCTCGGACTGAACCAGTTTTCCCTGCTCGAACTTCCAGTCGCCGTTCTTGATCTCCCATTGATCGTCTGTCGCTTTCGTAAAATCGTCATGCAGGACAACGACGGGCGTGACCGGCTCGCCTGGATCCTGGCTGGCGATGAAGTCCGCCAGTTGTTTCTTCCGCGTGTCGAGGCCCGATTGAGCCTCGCTGACTTTCACACTGGCAGCTTCAATGGCCAGCCTCGCGTGCTGCTGGCGGTCAGCCACCAGCGGTTGTTGCAGAGCAGGGTAGAAGGCGGACAGCGGCAGCGAGACTGGCTCAATTGTCGACAGCGGCACTCCCATGGCGGCAGGGACACCTGGCACAAGAGCCGCACTCTTATCAGGATTGCGATCGTCGCCGCGAATGAAGAGGTAGGTTGGCGCATCCAGTTCGGAGTCAAAGATATGTGAGAGGCCTTCGCTCAGTACCTGTGACTTGCCATTATCGGTCTCGGTGCCAGGGCTGGCCGAGACCGGATCGGTTCTCACATCGTGTGGTTCAAAGAAGGCCCGGAACTGGTAGTACTCAAGCTGGCTGACCGGGTCAAACTTGTGGTCGTGACAGCGGCAGCAGCGGAAGCTCATACCAAGCAATGACTGGCCGGTCCGTTCGACCGTCTCAAAAAGCCAGGTGTTGCGGTCGAACTTGTACCAGTTGCGGCCCAGGAAGCCAGTCGCGGCCAGCGCGCTGGGGTCCTGCGGCGCAACTTCATCGCCCGCCAGCATCTCGGTCAGCAAACGGTCGTAGCCGTGATCCGCATTCAGCGAATCAACAATCCAGTCGCGCCAGCGCCAGATATGACGCATGCTGTAACGAATCTCATTGCTCGGCCGGCGGCCATACCAGTCACTGTATCGCCAGACATCCATCCAGTGTCGCCCCCAACGCTGGCCGTAAAGGGGGCTCGCCAGTAGCTGCTCAACCACCGCCTGGTAGGCGGCATCCGAGGGGTCCTGAAGGAAGTCGTTCAGCTCGCTGGGAGAGGGGGGGATCCCGACCAGGTCCAGGTAGATGCGTCGCAACAATACCTCTGGCGGGGCTGGCGGACTGGGTGCCAGACCCAGTTGATTGTGGCGCTCGGCTATAAATGCGTCGATCGCATTGCGCGACCAGCCAGACTGGTCGATCAGCGGCAGGGGAGGCCGGCTGGGTGACTGAAAGGACCAGTGGGCACGCGGATCCAGCTGGGGTGATTCATCTGTCGGGATCGCAGCACCCGCTTCGATCCAACGCCGTACCAGATCAACCTGGTCAGGCTTGAGTGGCACTCCCTGGCCCTCGGGTGGCATCTGGAAGCCAGCGTCGCCGGTTATCGCCCCCAGCAGCAGGCTCTCAGCCGGTTTGCCTGGCACCACTGCTGGTCCGGAATCTCCGCCCTGTCGAATCGCAGCGGCTGTGTCCATACGCAACGACGACTGCTGCTTGAGGGCACCGTGACAGGCATAACATTTCTGAGTCAGCAGCGGCTTGATATCGCGCAGGTAATCGACTGGCTCGGCAGCCAGCCCACTGGCCGCCTGCAGAACCAGGGCCAGCAGGGTCAGCTGTAAAAAAAGCCGCGGCGACCATAATCCAGCGGGAACCAGCATGCCTTACTCCAGGGTCAGAAGCGTGGTGCAGTTGATTGTAACCACTCAGGGGCCTTCTGAGCGAGTCAGGGAAAAGAGCCTGCCCGAATCAGCTTTGTCCGAGCACAGCTGGAGCAGCGAAACTCTCCCACTTCACCCAACCGGTACAACCGACGATCAGTCCGGCCAGGCATCCAGGAGCTGGGGGCAATCGTATCGAGTTGTCGTTTGGCAGCCGCCGAATTTAGCGGTAGAAGAAGTGTCTGCTGACCCAGGACAGCTGAATCAACATGAACACCCGAAGGCATCCACGAAAGGCGTTACTACGGCGTCGCCGCCGGCGGATCGCCAGTTCCAGTGCCCACTGGATCGATGGCCTCAGCAACTATCTGGCCAGCGAGTGTCACTTGGCGGACAACACGGTGGCAGCCTACCGCCGCGACGTCACGCGGTTCTCTACCTGGCTGGCTGAACGGCAGATAGTCGACCTCACGATCAGTGACCTGGCGGACTACGTGGGCTGGTTACGCAAGGCGAAGCTGGCACCGAGTAGTGTGGCCAGGCACATCGTGTCGCTCAAGGTGCTGTACCGGTACTTGCAGCTGGAAGAGGTGGTCGAGGACAACCACGCCGAGTTACTGGGCAGCCAGAAGTTGTGGGAGCGTGTTCCAGAAGTCCTTTCGCCGTCGATGGTGGACCGTTTCCTGGCGGCACCTGGCGAGCAGGATGGATTCCAGCAGCGAGACCGGGCTGTGCTGGAAATGCTATACGCCACCGGATGCCGGGCCAGCGAAATTTCGGGCCTGGAGTTATCGGGCATCTACCTCAAGGATCGCTTCTGCCGTTGCCTCGGCAAGGGCAACAAGCAGCGGCTGATTCCGCTGGGCGTACCCGCCTGCAAAGCGGTGACCGCTTACATGAAGCTGGAGCGGCCGGGCCTGGCCGAGCAACAGCCGTCGCCACCGGAATGGTTATTCCTCAGCCGCAGCGGACGGCAACTGCGTCGCGAGGCAATCTGGGAAATGGTCAAGAAGTATGCCCTGCGGGTGGGAGCTTCGGCATCGATCAGCCCTCACACGCTACGCCACAGCTTTGCCACGCACGTGCTTTCCGGAGGTGCCGATATTCGCCAGGTCCAGGAGATGCTGGGACACGCCAGCATTGCCACAACGCAAGTCTACACGCACGTCGATGCAGCGAGGCTGAAGAGGATACACAGCCAGTTCCATCCGCGAGCCTGAGAGGCTTGTGAAGAGCGAACGGCTACTCGTTGATGACCGGGCCAGGTCCATTCGGGGCAGCAAAGCGGATCTTCTCAATCAGCTTGATGATGTTGCCATTCTTGTCCTGATAGCCCGAAACCGCGGTGATTGCGCCAATCACGTTTTCATAGATAACGGTATCTTCGAACTCCAGCTCAATCTCGGCCGAGTCGTCCCGGCCGCTGCCTGGACCAGCCACGCTTTCCAGCAACGACGCGATTTCCCTGTTGACATCGGGAAAGCTATTGTAGTCGTTGTCATTGAGCCGCAATCCGACGCGTTGCCTGGTGGTTGTCCTGTCACCCGGGCCATTGACCTGGTAGAAGCCGCCATCCGAGAGAAACAGCGTGTAGGTGTTTGAGTCGGGTTCGATATTCTGTGTGGTCGAGGGAGACGCCTGGGGCATCTTGATATTGAAATCGCCTTCCATCGAGACGACCTTGAAGAGCATGATGAAGAACACCAGCAGCTGAAACACGATGTCAATCATCGGTGTCATCTGCAGTTCGATCTTGTCCTGACCGCTGCTGGTGGAGTGACGAATCTTCATCGAGGGGGGTTAGCTCCAGGGCTAATTGGGAGGCACGGTATACTTGACGGCATCCACGTTTTCGATTGCTCGCAAGGCAAAGTTCTCAAAGCCAAATTCCTGGCATTTCTTGATCAGCTCCTGTACCCGTCCCGCCTGCGAGAGCCGATGGGCACGGATGATGACCGTGGCCGACTCCGGACCCACACCATGGCGAATCTCAAGGCTGCGGATTTCCTTGGTCAGGTACGGCCCGAGGCCGCCAATCGGCATTCTCAGTCCATGCAGAATTGCCCGGTTCTCCTGATCCATGTGGATGATGAGGGGGTGATCAAAGGGCTGATCGGCTGGCTTGGCGAGGCTACTGTCAGGAAGCTGAACAGTCTCCTCCTGCTCACTTTCTGAGAAGTTAATCAAGACCATGAAGAAGGCGATCAACTGAAACGTCATGTCGATCATCGGCGTCAAATCGCCTTCCATGACCTCGGTCTTGGTTTTTCCCGCAAGTCGCATGATGCTCTAGCTCTGGGGTGGATCGCCGCCGACGTTCTCAAATCGACTCATCAGCCCTTCGCTGGTGATGCCAACCTGGAGAACAAGCTTGGCGACCTTGTTCTTGAGGATGTTGTAACAGGCGATCGCTGGAATGGCGATTGCAAGTCCGATCAGCGTGGTAAAGAGGGCGGTGGAAATACCCTCCGCCAACTCGGCCGGCTTTGGCTGGCTGGTGCTATTGGCGATCACCTGGAAGGAAGCGATCATCCCGTGGACGGTACCGAACAGGCCAACCATCGGGCTGATCGTGCCGATCAAGGCCATGTAGCTGAGTCGATGCTCAAGCCGCATGTTCTCCTCTTCACCAACTTCCTGCATCGCTTCGATAGCCTGGGAGTAGCCCGCCTGGAGCTTTTCCAGTCCGGCGGAGAGGACCTGGCCGAGGAAGGATTCATCATTCTTCGCCAGCTCGTAGGCTTCCTGGTACTGCTTGCCGTCGAGGTGCATTTCGAAGTCCTCGACGAGCGTCAGCGGACAGACACTTTCCTGCCGTGCTGTCAGCATGTTCATTACGAAGAGAGCAACCAGTGTGAAGGAGAGACTGAGGAAGATGACCATATAGCCCACACCAAGGGCCTTGAACATCCAGCCCAGCACTGACATATCATCCTCTTCGCTGGCGGTTCCCTCGTCCCCTGCCGGAGCCACAGCGTCATCGCCGTCGTCACCCGGCACGTCGTCACCGCCTGCAGGCAGATCGCCGCCACCGTCGGGCAGATCGCCGCCACCGTCGGGCAGATCATCCTGTGCATCCTGTGCCACCGCAGTCTGGCTTGATTGAAAAGGACCGACGGTTACCAGGCTGATCGTGGCGACCAACAGGAATAACCAGCCGAGGGACAGTGCCATGTGGCGATTGAAAGGACGCAAACGCATCTCTCGTCTCCAACTAAAGCGGTTCTGCAAGGGTCAACTCAGTATTGTAGTGAACATCGGTGCCGTCGGGGGAGCCCCGGCAGGCACGGAATACTCCTATGGTTTCTTCGCCCAGAGGCTGTCACCGTAACGTTCCCGCAGTAATCCTCGGGCACGATTCGCTCGATCCGATTTCTTCGCCAGCTCCCACAGCTTGGACAACTGGTAGAGAGCCTCAGCATGGGTTTCCGGATCCTGGTAGAACATCTCGGCTGTATGCAGGTAAGACAGCAGTGCTTCCTGGGGCTGCTGATCGGCCAGGAAACAGGCACCCTGGGCGTTGTAGGCCAGCGCCATCACCAGCTGCTGGGTCTTGGGATCGGTGTCCTTGATGATCTGATAAGTCAGCGTGATACCCGCTGCTTGGTCACCAGTCAGTCCCAGGCAACGTGCTTTACCGGCCTGGGCCCGCGACTTGAGGGCCCGCATCGCGTCATTTTCGGGATTGATAGCTGCTACTTGCTCGAACTTGGCAAGCGCCTCAGCGCTCTCCCCTTTCCCAACCAGCGCGCCAGCTTCCAGCACAGCTGCTCGAATCTTGTACTCCGGCCAGGGGGCCAGGCCAACTTTTTTGTAACTCTCCACGGCGGCGTCGAATTGACCGACCGAGGCGGCCAGGTCTCCGAACATCTCGACAGCGGCGAAAAAATGGTAGCAATTGGCGTGCTCGCTGATAATCCCGTTGAGCAGCGTGCCGGCCTTGTTCTTGTCCGCTCGACCGGTGACCGACAGCCGGGCCGTGATCAGGGCGTTGTAATACTGAATATCCTGTCGGACCCAGGCATTTCCCTGGTCAGTCCCTGTCAGTTTATCAAGCATCACCTGGGCCGCTTCCAGCTGGTTTCTCCGCAGCATCGCCCGGGCTTGCTGCAATTCCGACGGTTCGTCGGCGAACAGGATCCGGTCGATAGTATTGACATCGATTTTTCGAGCCACGGAGTTGACTCGCATGGTGACGATGGTGGCGGTGACATCATCGATCACACCACTGGTCGGCTGGCCCGGGTTGGATCGCAGGTAAATGCGATCTTGCAGCTGTGCCGAAGCGGGAACAGCCAGCACGGTTGCCAGCAGCAGCATGGTCGACAGGCAGGGAACGAAGCAAGTTTTATGAATCATCAATCGGTCCTCTCGGATAACACGTGTTTCTAGCCACCGCTGGCTGTTGTCTGGGCTGGCAAACCCTTCTGCGGTTCACCCAGTGCCCCCTGGATCTGCTTGAGCATGGTATCAAAGCGGGGTCGCCAGAGATCGCCACCCAGCGTGGGAGAACGCTTCAAGGTATTGTGAATCTCGACCTTGGCGAAGCCCATCAGTTTCTTCTTCTCGTCGCCCTGCTTGGAGAGTGCGTGCAGATAGCGGCACTTAGCCAGCTCCAGGCGTGCGTTGAAGTAGGGGTCGTTATATTTCGGATTTTTCGCTTTCAGACTTGCTGTCACTTGGGCAATGCGATTCCAGCCCCAGATAACGTTCTTGCCGTTCTCACCCTTGCGAGCACCACCGATGGCGGTCATGTAATAGCCCGCTGTGTTATAGGGTCGCTTGGTCTTGGAATTAACACCGGGCTTGTTATCTGCATCGTTCCCATATCCAGCCCACATCGCGTAGGCGTTTGCTGCCTCGACCTGGACCTCCAGCATCATCTGGTTCTCTTGGAGGATGATGTGGAATGAGTTGATTGCTCGCTGGTAATATCTCTGCTGCCGCTGCATGCGGGCCAGTCTCAAACGCAACTGGCTCAAGTAAGCAGCCGCTTTGGCGGGATCCGCGTTGAGCCAGGCAGCATCGGCCTGACCCTCGGTAATAATCTCCTCCAGCACGACCATCGACTGGTCATAGTAATTCTTCGCCTCGGCCGTCAGCTTGTCGTCCGTGTCGAAACTCTTGCCCAGGCCGTTGAGCGTTTCGGCGACCCAGTTCTTGATATTGAATTCACCCGAAGTCTGGCCGACTTCTTTCAGGAAGGTCTCGAAACCCTGCGCCAGGCTGCGTCGCTGTTCAAGCGATTCACTGAGCTTCAGCTGCGATTCCAGGTCACGGGCCATGCGGTAGTAAATCGAGACCAGCTTGGCCTTACCATTTTCTTCGGCTCCAACCGTCTCGTTGAGCGAAACCATGACTGCCTTGGCCTGGTCGACTCGCTGCTGACTGTCTTGATTGCCTGCCAGGTCGCCGATATAGGCACGCAGTGCCATCTGGTAAACCTGTTGGGCAAACGTGGTGGTCCCCTGCAGCTGGGTTGCCGGGTCGTTCGCCTGGGTCAACTTGAGCACACCCTTGTTGGGCTCTTCCATCAGTGCCACTGCCTTGGCTGCCTCTCCGACCTCGACGTGATACTGGCAGAGCGACAGCTGGGCAGCCATCAGCGGTTGATCCAGTGGCGTTTCGGCGGAGACCGTAGTCAGACCGGCTTTGAGCCGCAGCGCCGCGGCTTCCCGCAATTTCTCCAGTTCAACCTGTTGGGCGGTCAGTTCCGCGGCCGTTGCACCGTTCTCAACCGACTTGCGGTAGGCAGAAGTTCCGACCCGGTAGCGATACCAGAGGGCGCGGCCAAGTCGCAGCTGGCTGCCTGACTTGTAGGCCGAATCAGCTGGCATGGCGTCGATGTACTGGCCAGCCAGATCCAGGTCGCCATCCTTGATAATGAACGGAATCAGCTTGGTGCGTGCTTCATCAGCTTCCGGTGCCTCAGACCAGGTCTCGACGATATAGCGAGCGATGCTGACTAGCCGATCTGTCTCGAAAGTCTTGTCTTCGCCGGCTTCCCGGTACAGCGACTGGTAGCAGGAGAGTGCGATCTTGGCTCCCTGGATTGCAGTCGGGCTCTCTGGATAACGCCGTGCCAGGAACTCACCGAAAACCGCCGAGCTGTAAAAGTCATCGCCAATGAAATTAAGGTAGGCGAGGAAGTAATAGCTGGAATGCACGACTTCAATGGGAGTCTCCGGATCGACCATATCGAGCACCATCCGATAGTAGGTCATCGCCTCGACTCGCTTGGACTTGGCCGTCGTGGCCGCTTCGTCAAGTTGCGTGGTCAGCTCCGCCTTGATACCCGCATCGGTTTCCTCGCCGATCCGGTTCGGCAGCAGCTTGAGCAGCAACTCTGCCGTGTTCATCTGCTCGAGGCTCTCCTTGGCACGCTGGCTGGCCTCGTCCAGCGTGGTCGGCGGCGGTCGATCGTCCGTGGCGAACTTGGCACCACCGGGCAAACCGGCCAGCATGCTGCGGGCATCGTCACGATAGGCATTGGGATCCTTGATAATGGCCCGCAGCAGGAGCATTGCTTCCTCGTAAGATCGGGCTCCCTGCTCATCTTTCGGATCGGCCGCCAGCAACTCCTCGGCATACAGCTTGTTGACGGTCGCGACGAGGAAACGCAGCTGATACCACTCGGGCAGCTGCGACTCGTTGGCCCGCATGGTGGCCACAAAACCATTTCCCTGGCTGACAGCCGCGGCATACTTCTTCTGTGACTCATCGGTCCAGCACTGCAATGCTTCGATCAGCGAGAGCGTCTTGGGCTTGCGAAAGGCGTCATCCTCTGGCTGCCGCAGGACATCGGCGAAATTGGTAAGTGCATCGTCCAGCTTGCCAAGTTTTCGCAAGCAACGACCCTCGTGCATGAGAGCATAGACACCGACCTGTCGCTTGCGGTACTTGATGTAGATCTCATTGAATTCCTCGGCAGCCTTGGAGAGGCACTCGTTGTACTTTTCGCTACCCTCCTGTGCGGTCCCCGAGGTCTCCTCGAGCACCAGGGCCGTCACCAGCTGCAGCTGCAGGTACTCACGCCGCAATTCGTCGAGCAGTGCTTTTTCTTTGGCCTCGGTCTTAGGATCGTAGAATTTTTTCATCCCCTCCAGCTGCGTCCGAATCGCGCCACGGGATTCAGAGTAGACCTGGTAGGCCTGCTCGTACTGCTGCTGGGCGAGCGCCATCAAACCGGCACGGTCGGGCTGGGACGGATTGCCGGCCATCACTCTGTTGTCGCTGGCCCGCTGCTGCAGCAGGCTACCCAGCTGCCCACGGGCAGGATGCTTGAGCGGGTGCTCGGGATGGTCGGTCAGGAACTTGGTGACATGTTGCTCGGCGCGCTCCAGTTGCTCAGTTCGCTGCTGTGGCGAGCCGAGCATGCTGGCACCCTGGATCAGGATGACTGCTCGCTCATAGTCAATTCTCTCCAGGAATCCATCGGGCGCCGTGCCGCTCTCAATCAGCGAGTCGAGGTATTGCTCGGCGACATCGAAGTATCGCTTCTGGCGCAGGATCTCGAGAAATTCAGTTGCCGGTTCCTCGCCGCGGTTGTCACCCGCTGTGGAGAGGCAGGCCAGCAGAGTAGCCAACAGAATCCAGCAGAAACGCTGTTTGTTCATAACTCAATCCTCTTTGCCGCAGTGATTCCTGGCTGCCCGCTTGGCTGTTCTGGATAACCGACGTGGCGTCTGGGGAGTTAATCCCTGTCGTTCGGCCACAATCTGTCATGACCTGACTTGGCTTACCAAAATCCACGCTGGGTGCCCACCAGCTTTCAACTCCCTGCTCAGCACCAGCCAATGCCTGGCGTGACTCAGTCGAGTTGATACTAGATTATAAAGTGGCCACCTCAACAGCAAGGCGCAGTGGAGGAGGGAATCACATTTGCTGGCGGAATATTTCTCAGCAGAAAGCAGCTGGCGAGCCGGTTTTTCCGCCATCCTGTTGAGTATATTTAGGACAATCAGGGGCTGGATCGTCATCAGCGTGGTATGACGGTCCTCACGGTCAGGAAAAACGGGCAAGCTCGTTGGCCGGCACCGTACACTTGGTACCCCCGCAGAACTCGCTTCAAACAGGGCATAGGGCGGTTGATTGCATGCGATTTCGATCAACAGATGAGAACCGTGAGGAGAGCCAGGGCGGCTACCAGTCACCGCCGAATTATACCTCTCGGCGAGTGCAATACCGCCTGCTGGTGATGGTCGCACTGGCGATGACCCTGCTGCTGGGCATCGAGTGGATCTGGAACCTGTCGCGGCCCGACGCACAGCAGGCCGTTTCCAGTCGTCCGGTCGTGGCGGCCAGCGACAAGCCGATCAGCTTCGGCCGCAGCAACGTCAAGCCCGGTGATGTCGAAGCCGACACACGCGATCGCGCCGAATCCGACCTCTGGAACTCGTTGTTGGACCAGATGGATGAGGACGAACAACAGCTGATGTTGAGAGTCCTGCGGATGATACGCAGCCAGGATCGGATTCCCAACCAGGACAAGGAGGACTGGTGGCAGCTTTACCAGAAGCTGGATGCTGGTTGGATTCGCTTTCACGACGCCTCGTTCCTGGCAATCACACAGAACACGAACGCGCTGAACGAGCTACAGCGCGCCACCTGGCTGAATGCCCTGGATGATCTGGATTCTGTCTGGCGCACAGAACTACGGCAAGCGATGCTGGCGATCACCGAGGACAAGCAGCTTGAGCTGGCCGACCAGCAGGCTCTCGAGATCATGCAACGGGCGCTCGATCGAGCTGCCCTCTCACGTGTGGAAGACCATACCGTCTTTCGAAATCGAGAACATGCCGCCTGGTATCGGATCATGGAGTTGCTGCAGCGCAGCGCGCCAGCCGAACTTGCAAGCCAAACGCATGGCAGTGTGGGCGGAGTCCAGCTGATGAACCAGCCGGATTTCTATCGCGGCAAGCTGATCAGCCTGCGCGGTACGATCCGCGGAGCCTACCGTACCAGCGCACCACAAAACCCGATCGGCGTAGAGGAATACACTGTGCTGTTCATCGAGCCGCATGATACCGACGAGCCGGTCGTGGCCTTCTGCCTGGAAACTCCCGCCGGATTTCCTCCCGTCGCTTTCCGTGGCGCTGAGGTCCTGCCCGGCCAGCCGCCGCCCCAGCAGCTCAGTTTTCTGCGCGAGGATGCGGAGCTGACCGGATTTTTCTTCAAGTCGTGGGTCTACCTCACTGAAAACAGCACGATCAGCGCGCCCCTGCTACTTGTCCGCTCACCCACCTGGCAGCCACCAGTAGTTACGGCTCCGGAACCGCCGCAGGCGACCTCCACAACGCTCATGACAATTGTTGGAATCGCCAGCTTCTGCGCGGTCGCCGTGGTCCTGCTGGTTTTCATGCGGAGCCGAAAAATTGCCGGCAGTGATCGTACAGAGCTTGACCCGGTCGACGTCGGCCAGACGCTGCACTCGATTCCGCCCGATGAAGTCCACCCTTCCACGCGGGAGTCGCTGAAGACTCTCTCCAGCCAACCGCTGGAGTCCGACTCAGGCACGGACGGTTCGAGTGACGAGGGAATCACGGAATGACCAGCTACCACCAGGCCGGGCTGCGGCAGCATTCACGAGGCCAGCGGATCGGAATCGTGCTGATCGTGATGATCGTGATGATCTGCCTGGTCAGCTCTGCGCCTCGGCTCGCTGGCCAGCCCACCAGCTCCGTCCGATCACCGGTGCGCGGCCTGACAACGCCGCAACAGCTGTTGGAGCTGTTCGGGATCGACCAGAGCCACTTGCGGTTCCTGATCGACGGCCTCGAGGTCCGCGCCGAAGATATCGATGTGATCAGCAAGATCCTGATGCGTTTTTCTGACCTGGGGGGAGAGAACATTCAGCGTTGGCTGAAAGAGGAGGTCCCCTGGGACCAGCTGGTCGAAGCGAGCGATGATCACCGCATCGATTTTTTTACCGTTGCCGGGCAGGCCGAGCGAATTGAGCAACAGGCGATCGTGCCGGAAGCTGCCGGGCTCTACGGCTTCGACCACTTCTACTGGGTCTGGATTCGACTTCCCCAGGGACAGCTGGCTCGGATTGCCACACGCACCATTCCCGCCAGCTGGCCACGCGATGGTCCGCTTGAGGAAGCGGTCCGCGTGAGCGGGATGTACCTGAAATACTCGAGTGCCAGTGACCAGCAGCCGCAAGAGTTTCTGTTCGCAGCCGAGCGGATCGAGTGGTTCCCGAAGCAGGCGAACCGGGCAGCCGGAATTCCGCCCGGCCAGGTTGCACTCGGTCAACTTGGCATGGATGTCAGCCTCTTCGACCGCGTGCGGACGCGGAATCGTCGACCGGTCGGTGCCTCGGAACGTGACTGTTTCTATCGCCTCCTGCAGCTGCTTGAGACCGACAAGCGGCCGGCCGGTGAGATCAAGCCGATCAAGCCCTCCCTGACCGACTTGCTGCGTTCACCCCAGGACCATCACGGCGAATATCTCCAGCTGGTGGGGACCGTTCGACGGATCACCAACATCCAAGTGGCCAGTGAGGAGATCGAGTTGCAGTTTGGTATCAGCAACTACTACCAACTCGATATGTTCGTGCCGCTGGGCAATCGCACGATCCAGATCAAGCGGAATCCAACCGATCAGCACGCGCTGGTTTTCGAAAACCGCTTTCCGCTGAGCGTCTGCGTGGCGCACTTGCCAGCGGAACTTGTCGCAGCCCAGGCAGAGCTGGATGCTGGAGAGTATCCGGGGACGACACTCAACGAAACCTTGCAGGTGACCGGCTTCTTCTTCAAGTTATGGAGTTACCGATCGACATTTTCTGTACGGGATGATCATGACCGGCAACAACTGAGCCCGATGATCCTGGCTTACACGCCACGCATTCCAGCACCTACAGTTCCCTCGGCGATGCTCGAGACAGTCATCGCCGTTGGCTTCATGGCTGCCTTGCTGATGGCCTGGCTGCTGATCTGGCGTGGGGAAAAAGACAGCAAACAATCGTCGGACGCCTGGCGGCAACGTGAGAGTGCCACCACGCCTGACCAGTTTGCAGAGCTGGCGGACGAGATGGCCGATGACGACGAGTTGAAAGACGAGTCAGTAAAGTCAGAGTAGTCCACTTGACTGTCACTACGCTGGTTTCATACTCGTGTGACATTCGTATCAGAGATGCTTTCAACCGTTCAGATTGATGGAGTCCAAGAGCTATGGGTCGTGCCAAGATCAGTATTATCGGAGCCGGAAATGTTGGTGCCACAACCGCACACTGGTGCGCAGCTGCCGAGCTGGGTGACATCGTGCTGGTCGATATCCCACAAGCCGATGGCATGCCGCAGGGCAAAGCCCTCGACTTGATGCAAGCCTCGCCGGTAGTCGGTTTCGATTCCAATATCAGTGGATCGACAAGCTACGAGGCCACCGCTGGAAGTGACGTGGTAGTCATCACAGCAGGGATTCCTCGCAAACCTGGCATGAGCCGCGACGACCTGCTGGAAACCAATGCCGCCATCGTCGCATCCGTTACCGAACAGGTCGTGGCCCATAGCCCCGACTGTATCATCATCGTGGTCAGCAACCCGCTCGACGCAATGGTCCAGCGGGCACTGCAGGTCAGCCAGTTTCCCAGCCAGCGTGTGTTCGGCCAGGCAGGCATCCTGGACACCGCCCGCTATCGAACTTTCCTGGCAATGGAACTGGGAGTCAGCGTGGAAGACGTCTCGGCACTGCTGCTGGGCGGCCACGGCGACACCATGGTGCCGTTACCCAGCTGCACCTCAGTCGGCGGTATCCCGATCAGCCAGCTGATCGACGCAGATCGACTCGAAGAGATCATCGAGCGGACACGCAAGGGGGGGGCAGAAATCGTTGGCTTGTTGAAGACCGGCAGTGCTTATTATGCACCGGCAGCAGCCACAACACAGATGGTCGAGGCCATCGTGCGTGACAAGAAGCGACTGTTGCCATGCGCCGCCTACTGCGACCAGGAGTATGGCGTGGGTGGATTCTACGTCGGTGTGCCAGTCGTTCTGGGTGCCGCCGGAGTGGAACGGATCGTGGAACTGGAGTTGACCGACGAGGAGCAGGCTGCTTTTCAACACAGTGTGGATGCGGTCAAGGAGCTGGTCGCGACGATGGCGAAGGTGGGCGAGAGCGACACCAGCGACTGACGTTGACATTCCAACTCGGCTTCCTTACAAAATCCTCCAAGCCCGCCCGCCAGCTCCACTGACTCACCAGCGGCCATGAATCGCCTCAGCCTGCCCGTTGCCGATCGATCACCAGCACAGCTGGCTGCTGATCGGCCACGCTTACAGCAGGGCAGGGCGGCAGGACGGCGGCGTGGAGACCTCCCTTACTGCCTGTTCACCCCGGTCCACTACGAGCCAGGCTACAGCTACCCGCTGATCGTCTGGCTGCATCATCGCGGTGGTCAACAGCAGGACCTGCTGGATATCATGCCGCGCGTCAGCCTGCGCAACTATGTAGCCATCGCGCCGCGCGGACTGACGCTTGAATCCGGCCAGGCGGGCTGGCCAAGTGGAGCTGGTAGTGCCGAGATCGAGCACCGCGTGCTGCGATCGATCGAGATTGCCGCCAGCCACCATTCGCTCGCACATCGCCGGGTTTTCCTGGCCGGATACCAGGACGGAGGCAGCATGGCGCTGCAGCTGGCAACGCTGCATCCCCATCGCTTCGCCGGTGCCGTCTCGTTGGCTGGTGGCTTTCCCCGCTGTGCTGCTCGCTATGGACAACTGGCAGCTGCACGTCATCTGCCGCTGATGATCGCTCATGGACGTGATGGTCGGGCCTACAGCGAAGATGATGCCTGTCGTGATCTGGAATTTCTGCACACCGCGAATATGGCACTCAATGTGCGACAGTATCCCGGCGGCGATGAGCTGGACCAGCAGATGCTGGCCGATATGAATCACTGGCTGATGGAACTGATAAACGGTTAGTGGCCAGTGGATACGCATCCTCCCTGCCAGCCACTCTGCGCTGATCGTGCGAGGATTTAGGGCAGAAGATAACGAGCTGGCAGCTCGATTCTTTGAATTCAGAGAGCAGACGGATCAGCCTGAGGGTGCCAGGCTCTCGCTAACTGACTCCTGGCCACTTCAGCCGTGAACGGATAACCACCAACATCCGTTGACAGAATGGCGTTATTTCCAGTACAAGTTCGCGATTCTCAATTGCCCGTGAACCTGTAACGTCAGCTGGTTTTCCTGATGTCGACGAGTAATCTACGCCTGTTTACACGATTCCAGCCGCCCGCCTGGCAGACGATTGAGCTGTCGCGACTGCTGGCGAACGTCTGCACAGACAAACGGCGGCAGCTTGCCAGCCGCTCACTCACGCTCGATCTCGAGTTGACAGAAGAAATCTCGCTGTACGGCGACTGGCAGCTGATTAGCCAGGCCATCGGGAATCTGATCGACAATGCCGCCGAGGCCAGCCAGCCGGGAGGACGTGTGATCGTGAGCATCGAATCTGACAGCCAGTCGCTGGAGATCCATGTCCAGGACGAGGGTCCGGGTATCGAGATCGATGCTGCCCAGCGTGTCTGTCGCCCGTTTTTCACCACCAAGCCCGGCTCACTCGGACTCGGGCTGGCCATTGTTCGCCAGGTGGCGGAGGCTCACGGCGGACAGGTACGTATTGCCAACAGCCGCGACGCCGGCGCACACATGACACTCCGGCTTCCCCGTCGCCAGGCCAGCCAGGCTGCCTGACGACTCCAATTCAGACTCCCCTTCCTGTCACACCACCGGTTACCAGAAAACGCTCATGGTTGAGACGCTCCGAAACAGCTATGCCCGCTTGAGTCGCCAGTTTGGCGAGCTTACTGCCGGCGCCCGCCTGAGCATCGCCCTGCTGGCTGGGCTGCTGTTGCTGAGCAGTTGGTTGATGCTGCCGCAGGGACAAGACCAGGGCGAGTACCTGTTTGGTGGCCGTGAATTCAGCAACCAGGAGCTGGCGGCCATGGAGCAGGCATTTGCCAATGCCAGCCTGGAGGAGTCCGAGATCGTCGCTTACCGAATGCGCATACCGAGTGGTGAGAAGTCGCGTTACCTGGCGGCCCTGAAAGGGGTCTTTGAACCCAAGACGCTGCACTCGGATGTGGACGCCGTGCTGGCCAATAAAGACTGGTGGGGTTCGAGTCAGCTGCGCGAGCTGCGACTGAAGAATGCAGACGAAAAGGACCTCTCCCGCACGATTGCCATGATGCCGGGGATCGAGGAAGCCAAGATTAGCATCGATGAATCGACACCCCACGGCTTTCAACAGACCCGCGAACGGACCGCACTTGCTGCCGTCAAACCGATTGGCAACATGGAGTTGGCCAGTCGCACGGCGGAGTCGATCCGTGATGTTGTCTCGGCCCGCTACGCGGGGCTGAAACGAGATGCCGTGACCGTCATCGACCTGAACACGGGTAACATCGTCAGCAGCGCGTCGCCGGAAGGTTCCGGTTATATCCCCGATGACCCCTATGCAATTCGCAAGCGCTACTACGAACGGGAATGGCGCAGCAAGATCCAGGACATGCTGTCGATGATTCCCGGCGTCAAGGTCCAGGTCAACGTCCGGCTCGAGGCGGCCATGACTATTCCAAACCAAAGAGATCCAGTTTCAGACGGAAGCAAGCTGGTGCCAATCCAGGGGATCGCATCGATTGCGATTCCGCAGGGCTACTACCGAATGATCTATCGCAAGCGGCAGCAGGATGCCGGCTTTGCCAAACCGACCGAACCGACGGCGTCGGAATTGAATCTGATTGAGCAGGAAGTTACCACGGCAGTTCGCCAGATGATTACCGGGCTGCTCCCCAACATACCGGCTGGTAGCGATCCCTATCCCCAGGTCCAGGTCAGCACCTATCTCGATATCCCCCTGGGTGGCATGGACAATATCGTTGTGGCCGAGCCGACAACCCACTGGACAAGCCAGTACTGGCGCGAGTTAACGATGGGCTGCCTGGTCTTACTGGCCCTGACGGTCCTTGCCCTGCGGATGTTGAGAAGCCCGCCAGCAGCGGACCTGCTGGCAGACCGCCAGCTCATCGAGCAGGAGGATGTTCGCTCAGATTCCCAACCCAATTCACCCAGCCTGCGAAACGAGCTAACGCAACTGGCCCAGGATCAGCCTGAGGCTATGGCCGATACGCTCACCCAATGGCTCAAGGACGCGGCTTGAGCCGTACGACCACTCGAGGCACTTGCGATGGAATTCAACTCGGACAACCTGAGGCGGGTCGCCGTCGTGCTCAGCAGCCTGCCAACGGCCGAGGCCGACAAGGTGCTGGCCCAATTTGATGCCGCCGACAGCGAGCTGCTGCGCCAGTCGATGAACTCGATTGATCAGCTCGACGAAAACGAACAGCACGATGTACTGACCGATTTCCTCGCCCAGCAAGGGACCGGCGAGATCTGGACAGACCAGGCCGCGACGCCGGACCTAGCGCAAACGCCGCCTGACCTGCCGCCATCGACGCCGAACATGCCGCACGCGGCGCCAGCTGAGCCTGAGCAGACGCCGGCTGCGGCACCACCGACGGCAAGGCCAGCAGAGCCCGCCGGTCGCTTTGCGATGCTGGAACAGTTGCCCGCCAGCCTGGTCGCATCCCAGTTGACCAACGAGCACCCGCAGACCGTTGCTGTCCTGCTCTCTCGACTGCAGCCAGGCAGCTCAGCAGGTATCCTGCGGGAAATGTCCCCGGCCCTGCAAACTGAACTGCTGCAGCGGATCAGTAGCCTCGGTGCCGTTTCCGAGCAGGTGATCATGGAGCTGGAGCAGGCGGTTGTCGAGCTGGTTTCAGGTGAAAACGGGGATCAGCCGAACGGCGTACAAGGACTGGCAACCGTGCAAGCTATCCTGAACGCCACCGACCCGCTGCATCGACACCAGTTGATCGACAAGCTGGGTGGCCGCTACGAAACAGACTCCATTCCACAAGACCCGCCGGTGGTCGACACCGCCGCTCCCACTCCCTGGCTGGAGCAGGACGTAGCTGGCGTGAGTAAAGTCAGTACGACCGATAGCGGCAAGTTTGTGATTCGCTTTGAAGATCTCGCTCAACTGGATGATACCTCTCTGGCAACGGTCATCCAGTCGGTCGACAGCCAGCTTGTCCTACTGGCACTGGCTGGCGCCTCGCAGGATTTTGTTCAGCGTATTATGCAACCGCTCGACGAGCATGAGGGCAAGTTATTGCAGCGGCGGATGCAGCAGATCGGGCCGGTGCAGTTGCAGGATATTGCCCGCGCTCAACAGTTGCTTGCCTCCCAGGCAATCCGACTGGCTATCGAGGGCCGCATCACGATCGCCAATCGACGGCGGTTCGTGATGGCCGCCTGAGCCGAGAACGTCGTCTCTGCCTGCCATCCTGCCGCTCTCCCTGCCTGCTCTGCGGTCGCCACATCAGGAGCCGCTCCGATCCGCCGTCCAGCTGGATACTGACCACGAAACCGCTGAGGCCGGGATACAGAATCCAAGGTTGCTCTTGCTCTGGTAGCTACTTTTCGCGACAAATAGCCGCCATTTTGCCACCAGGGAGCACGAGCCACGATGTCCAATCCTGTTTCTTCCAGCGGGCCAGCCGATCCGCAACCCACTCCGCCGCCCACAGCTGTCAGCAGTGCTGTCGCCTGGGGCGAGCTGGCAGCGGCAGCTGGCAGCGACAAGCAGCCGGACGAAGGCGGTGGTCAGCTGACAGGCGGACCATTCATTCAACTGGGGCATACGACACTGCCGGTCAGCGAGGCACTGCAATTGAAAGCCGAGATGATCGTCAGGCTTGATCAACAATCAGAAGACCTGGTCTGGCTGATTGTGGACGGCCAGCCACGAGCTGCTGGGCTGTTGCTGGAAGTTGACGGCCAGTTCGCCTTGCAGATAACCGAGCTCGCCGACTCACTCACCTCTACTGACGACGACCAACACGAGGAGGGCAGGGCATGAAGTATTCACTCGGGATCTGTCTGCTGTTGCTGCTGCTTGCCGGACTTTGGCCAGCAGGGCTCGACGCCCAGCAGCAATTTCCAAAGATTTTCCAGGCAACAACGGCCACCGATTCTCAGTCGGCGAGTCAGCCACCGGGAGTTCGTCCGCTTCGCCCCCCGGCCGCAGACAGCGAGGGGCAGAATCCAGCCGCTGTGACAGGTTCGATCACCCAGTCGGTTATCCGAGTTGCTGCCAGCCTGGCCGTGGTCCTGGCGCTGTTTTTCCTCTTGATCTGGCTACTGCGTCGCGTGCTACCGCGTCAGTCAGCTCAACTTCCCCGACAGGCCTTTGACCTGCTTGGCAGCGCCACACTGTCGCCACGCCATACCGTCCAGCTCCTGCAGTTTGGCAACAAGCTGTTGCTTGTCAGCCTGACCACTGGCGACGCCAGCACGCTTGCGGAGATTACTGACCCGGCGGAGGTCGAGCGGCTGCTGACCATCTGCCAGTCCCCGAGCACGAGTTCCCCTTCCAGTCGACAGCAGCTGCGGGCGGAAACTGACGACTTTCAACAGATGCTCGACCAGATTCAAGACAACGCTGTGATCAGCAGCGTGAGAAGTTAAGCCCTCGATAAGTGCGCCAGGCATGACTGCCTGGCAACCTGCCAACCATGCGATCGACGTGCCCCACAACCATCCGACCGACGACGACCAGCCCACGCTGGTGTGCCCCGCTATTTCTGGCGGCGCTGCTGATCGCGGTGATCGTTCCGGTCCTGCCGGCCCAGGCATTGCCAGAGATCCAACCAGAGGTGTCGGCTGGGGAAAGCCCAGCAGCAACTGGCCCCTCGACGGCACCTGGACAGCAGGAGAGTGGTTCAATCCAGCAGCAACTGGAGAGCTTTAGCCAGCCTGGCAGCATCCTCTCGTCACTCAGGCTGCTATTGCTGGTGACTGTCATGAGCATGGCGCCCGCCGTGCTGCTGATGACTACCTGTTTTGTCCGTATCATGATCGTGCTGGGCCTGCTGCGGCAGGCACTGGGCGCCCAAAACCTACCATCCAATCAGGTACTGGCATCGCTGGCGTTGTTCATCACGTTGCTGGTCATGGGGCCGACCTGGAAGCAGGTCTACAGCCAGGGGATTGAGCCCTACTCGCAGGGCGAGGTCGACCTGTCGACCGCCTGGCAGCAGGGCAAGCGTCCGCTGGTCGACTTCATGGGCCGTCAGATCGACCATGCTGGCAATACCGACGACGTCTGGCTGTTTTATCGCCACTTACCAGCTGTATCCATTTCAGAGGGGGCGGCTGAGCGGCCATTACCGGCGAATTACGACGAGGTTCCCCTGCAGGTATTACTGCCGGCATTCCTGATGAGCGAATTGAAGATCGCCTTCATGGTCGGATTCCAGGTCTTCTTGCCATTCCTGGTTCTTGACCTGGTTGTCGCCACGGTGACCACATCGATGGGCATGCTGATGCTACCGCCAACGATGCTCTCACTACCCTTAAAGTTGATGTTGTTTGTGCTGGTGGACGGCTGGCGGCTGGTGGTAGGCATGTTGCTGGACGGATTCAGCCTGGTTGGCTGACGGAACGCGGGTCAAAGAGGAGTCAGTCGATGAAAACAGTCAACGTGATTGAGGTCGCGCAGGACGCGGTCGCAATGGCCTTGCTGATTGCCGCACCGATCCTGATCGTCGGCCTGGTTGTCGCCTTGCTGGTGGGGCTCTTTCAGGCCCTGACGCAGATCCAGGATCCTACCCTGGCCGTGGTACCAAAGATCCTTGCCATGCTGGTAACGATCGGTGTCTGCCTGCCGTGGCTATTGGAACGGCTTGTGGAGTACTCCCGGCAGGTGATCACCAACATTCCCGGTACCCCTGGTGGAGGCTGACGATCGGCTCTGGCCAGCCAGGCCGCCGACTCCTGATACCAATGCAGATGCCGATTCCAATACCGGTTGCCGTGCTGTTGCTGGTCTTTGCCCGCTGGGCTGCACTGGCGGCAGTCCTGCCTGGCAGCGGCCTGCTGCCCCTGCCAGTCCGTTTTCGGCTAGCAGCGGCCGGCGCGATATCAATCCTGCTGGCACCGCTCCAGCTATCGGCGTTGCCGGCACCACCGCCTGCCATCGAACTTGCCTGGATGGCGGGCCACGAGTTAATGATTGGACTGGCGATCGGTACAGCCGTGCTGCTGATGATCCAGGGACTGCAGCTGGCAGCCCAGTTGATCAGCCAGTTGTCCGGGTTTTCCCTGCGCGGGCTGCTGACAGGTGCGGGGATCGATAGCCAGCCAGCACCTGCTCGCCTGATCGTATTCTGCGTGATCGCCGCGCTGCTGGCGATCGGCGGTCACCGCCAGGTGATGGATGTTGCTCTCTCGAGTTACCAGCAGGCGCCGGCAGGCACTACCTTGGCCAGCACCAACATGCTGGCCACCGTAACTCGCTTGTTCTCAATGAGCTTCCTGGTGGCGCTGCGAATCAGCTTACCGGTTGTCACGGCCCTGCTGTTGGGGTTGCTGGTTTCTGGCTGGATCAGCCGGCTTGTCCCGCAACTGAACATGCTGGTACTGGGCTGGAACACATCCGCTCTGCTCGGCATAGTCTTGATCCTGTTCACAATCGGTGGCATGAGCTGGGTCTTTCAAGAGCAGCTGGCCGAGGCGATGCGGCTGGTTGGCGATTTCTGGCAACCCGCCTGAGGGAGATGAATACCGATGGCTGGCCCTGCAGGTGAGAGAGTCCACGCGGCAACACCGCGTCGACTACAGCAAGCTCGACAGACGGGCCATGTCCCCCTGAGTCGGGATCTGGCCTCGTCGCTGGTAATGCTGGCCCTGGTCACATCCCTGATGCTGTGGGGAGAGCAGATTGGCAAGGGACTGCTGCAACTGGCGAGCCAGCAATTGTCCGGCAACCAGAATGGCCACGTGAATGCCAGTTTCTCAGTGGAGACCGTGACCGAGTTATGGTTTCGGCAACTGGCGGGGATCGCTCAATTGATGCTGCCGCTGCTGGGCCTGGTGGTGCTGGTGGCGATTGCATCGCACGCCAGTCAAACCGGTTTTCTTTTCCTGCCCGACCGGGTCATGCCACGACTGGAAAATATTCAACCCCAGCGGGGCCTGCAGCAGATTTTCTCAATTGGCAACCTGGCTCAATGGTTGATGACCATCCTGCGTCTGCTGGTGGTGCTCAGCGTGGCCTCACTGTCACTCTGGTATGCGCGTGACGAGCTGGCCGAGCTGGCGTTAGTCTCGCCACTTGAAATGGCCGGCGGGATGTCCGGATTCCTGTTCCAGACCGCTGCGCGGATTTGTCTTGGCCTGCTGGTGCTGGGCATCGGCGACTATTTCTGGCAGCGTTGGCGATGGCAGGAACAACTGCGGATGACCAGCGAGGAACTGCGAGAGGAACAGCGGTTGCGTGGCTAGGAACTATCGAGAACCCCGCTGAATCCCTGAGTAGCTCGACGCCGAGGCCAGGAAAGCATGAACGCCCAACGCTCCACTTTCGACGTTCAGTCCAGGTCATAGCCATAGGGCTGGAAGAATCGGCCCCAGCGGCTGGCGATCTGCTGTTGTTCGTCTGCTTGCAGGTGGTGCTTGTTACCGTGGAAGTTTCGCTGGCTCTCCACGTATTGTTCCAGGGCAGGACGGGCGGGGGCAAAGTCGGCCAGCTCCAGCTGTTGATATATCCGGCTGACTTCTCGCAGCGGATCAGCGACGAGGTCCTCGTAGCGAACATCGCAGATCCGCGAGTCGGGCAGGCTTGTGCGCTGCCGTTCGAAGGCAGCATACATGGTTTCAAGGTTGGAGAGCACGTATTCATCCAGGTCTCTGTTTTCGGGAATCTGCAGTCCCTGCACGAGGTCAAGGGACCGCCAGAGTCTCTGGGTCGAGGGGAACACGGAAGCGGGGTCGCGGATGATGTGGACGAAGCGGGCAGTCGGAAATCGCTCTGCCAGTGCCTCCAGCCGCCCCAGGTGGGTCGGTGACTTGAGGACCACCGACTTGCCGGGATCGCGATAGCTGACCACACGCACAAAATCCTCCAGTCCATCGAGCCAGTCCGCTCGCTCGTCAGCCGGAATTGCCTGGCTGTCGAGATAGTTGGTATGGACGGGTGGGTGATTAGGGAACGCCATCCGCAGGTAGGGGCTGGGCAAGCCCAGGTTCATGAGGGCAAATTCGTCTTCCTGGGGATGCCACCAGCCGGCAGCCACGTTGTCTTGCGGGCGTTGGCTGGGGACCATGAAACCACCAAACCTGGTGAAAAACCAGCCACTGATCAGGCTGTGATGGGGCAGGAAGCAGTCCAGCGTACTGGGGGAGGTGAAGCGGCAGTCACGGGCCAGCAGCTCATGCAGGTAGGTAGTGCCGCTCCGCCAGTGACCGAGGATAAACAGCGGCGGGGCAATCTCGGTGCTGGAAATGCGGTGTGTGAGCAGGATCTTCTGGACCAGGCTGAAGACCGAGTTCCAGGGTGTCCACGCGCTGACAGCGACTGCCAGTGGAAGCCGCAGTGGGTGGATGCGGAAGCGGTTCTTGGCCAGCAGGGATAGCCAATCGCCAAACCGCAGCCCATGCCAGAAGCGGGAGCACCAGACTGGGTACTTGTTCAGTTTTGCTTGCTTGGTTGCCAACAAGTCACCTGCCTGAATCGGGGTGCAGGAGGAGGGTGGAAAGAGGCCAGCCTGGCGGTTCTTCGATCATAGCCGACGAATGTCACCTTGGGCAGACGTCAGGGGGCCTCTGGACAGGCGTTTGCGGGCCCGCTGACAGGCGAAATGATCTGGACGTCGCCAGCGTGATTGAGTACTGTTCCGCCCTTCATTGGCGCTGCATTTTTCCTGCAGGGGGGATTGATGCGCGACGCCCAGGGCGTCGGAATTCCATGTTTGACAGACTACGATGGCGGGATTTAATTTTCCCGATCGGAATCGTCTCGGGCATCCTGGTCGTGCTGGTCCCCTTGCCAGCGACGGTCCTGGATATCCTGCTGGCGGCCAATATCACGCTGGCCATTATCGTCCTGTTAACCACAGTCTCGATTCGCACACCGCTGGAATTCTCGATCTTTCCATCGCTGTTGCTGGCCGCCACACTGGGTCGGCTGATCCTCAACGTGGCCTCTACACGGCTCATCCTGACGCGTGCTGAAACCGATGGAATCGAGGCGGCTGGCGGCGTGATTCGCAGCTTCGGCGACTTCGTAACGGGAGACAGCCTGATAGTCGGTCTGGTGATCTTCTCGATTCTGATCATCATCCAGTTCCTGGTGATCACTCGTGGTGCCACGCGAATCAGTGAAGTCGCAGCCAGATTTGCCCTCGACGGTATGCCGGGACGGCAGTCGGCGATTAACTCCGATCTGCAGAGCGGCGTGATTAATGAGAAGCAGGCGGCCGAGCGGCGCGACCAGTTAACCGCCCAGGCAGATTTTTATGGAGCCATGGATGGTGCCAGTAAGTTTGTCCGCGGCGATGCGATTGCCGCGGTCGTGATCACCCTGATCAACATCGTTGGTGGACTCTGCATCGGTATCCTGCAAGCGGGCATGTCGATCACCGAAGCGGGCGCGATTTTCACCCGCCTGACGATCGGTGATGGCCTCGTCAGCCAGCTGCCGGCATTCCTGATCGCACTTGCCGCCGCCATGCTGGTGACTCGCAGCGGCCGCGAAGTGAATCTCTCATCCCAGTTGTTGCGGCAGCTCTTCGCTCGCCCCGAGGTCATGCTGATCTCCGCCGGCTTCCTGGCAGTCCTCGTGATGACAGACTTGCCGGCGTTGCCGTTGGTCAGCCTGGCTGCCGGCTGCGGCATGATTGCCCTGGTTGTCGGCCGCCAGCAGCAAGAAACAGAAGCGGCAGCTGAAAAGCAAGAAGCGGCTCGCCCGCGGCAAAAATCGGAAGCTGCCCAGATCACCGATTACCTGACAGTCGAACCGCTTGAAGTTGAGATTGGCATCGGCTTGATTCACCTCGCCGATCCACAAAAGGGTGGTGACTTGATGGACCGCATCACGGGCGTTCGCCGCCAGGTTGCCAGCGAGGTCGGCTTGCTGCTGCCGCCGGTACGCGTGCGTGACAACCTGCAACTGGATGCTGACCAGTACCTCATCAAGATTGCCAACAATCGCATCGATGACGGCCAACTCGCTCCACAGCACCTGCTAGTAGCCGACAGTCAAGCCTCGCAGGATTTACTGGGCCAGTTGGCGGTCCAACCTGGCACGGACCAGCCGGTCCGCTGGATACCGGAGCACGAACAGGAGGCCGCCCTGCAGCAGGGCTTGATGCCGATCCTGCCTGCCGCCGTCCTCGCGACTCACCTGCACCAGGTCGTGCTGCGTCATGCGGACGAGTTGCTGACTCGCGACGGCACCCGACAGTTACTCGAACAGCTGAAACGTACGTCGCCAGTGGTTGTAACGGAACTGGTTCCCGATGTACTGAGTACCGGACAGGTGCAATCGGTACTGCAAGGCTTGCTGCGTGAAAATGTTCCCATCCGGCCGCTGGGAGTCATCCTCGAAGCGTTGGCCGACGGAGCCCAACAGTCTGATCAGGTCTGCTGGCTGGTAGAACACGCCCGACGGCGGATGGCCCGTACCATCTGCCAGCAACTGTGGGGGGATGACCGTCAGCCACATGTCGTCAGCCTGTCTGACACCTTCAGCAACCAGCTCTTGTCGAGCTGTCGACTCAGCGACACGGGACTCGAGTGCAGTCTCCCCGCCAACCAGTTGCAAGCTGCCTGCCAGTTGCTGGCACGGCAACTCAAACAACTCAATTTGAAACCCGCAGTGATTCTGGTGCCAGCTCCGCTGCGTCCGATCCTCTCCCGCCTGTTAAGCCGTTACCTGACCGACCTGCATGTTATCAGCCACGACGAGGTGATCCGTGACATGCAACCCGAGACGATCAAGACGCTAGGCCAGGGCCTGCTGAATGTTCCGACCAGGGCGGCTGTCGCCGGCAGCACGAGCGGCGCGTGGTGAAGCCCCAGTTGAAAGATAATTCCATGGATATCCAGACTTACCGAGCCGACAGCTTACAGGAAGCGCTGGCAGAGGTACGTCGTACGCTCGGCCCGGATGCTTCTATTCTGGAAACTCGTACCTGTCGGGCTGGCTGGCTGAGCTGGCTGCCTGGCGGCCAGCAGGTAGAAGTGCTCGCTTCCCGCACGATTCAAGTTCCCAGTCGTGTCAGCGAAACGGGAGAGTCAACGGGGCGGCAGACCGATAGCCCACCTGTTGCAGCTGAGCAGCGTCCGCTGGAGTCCGGGCTGCTGGACCACTGGCGGTCTCAGCTGGACCAGCAAGGACCGTCGCTGATAGCCGACCTGGCGGAGCGGGGTGATACGGCAGCCAGGCTGGCAGGAGATCCACTCAGCTACCGACTCTCTCATTACCTGAGCCAGCAGGGGATCCCGGATCAACAACTGGCTAGCCTGTTTGAACATCTCACATCAGCAGACACTCCCTGGCAGACGGTCGATGCCATGCATGCGGAACTGGTGAGTTGGCTGGCGACTCAGTTGCAGGTCAGCGATTCACTCAGCCGACCCGAACGGGGGACTCGGACGGCCGCACTGGTTGGCCCCTCGGGAACTGGCAAGACGAGCACATTGATCAAGTTGGCCGTGCAACTTCAACAGCAGCAGCGCTGCAAGGTTGGCTTGATCACGACCGATATATCAAGGGTTACGGCAGTTGACCAGCTCCGCAGCTACGCGGAGATGTTTGAATTGGAGCTGGCCGTTGCTGCTACGCCGCGTGAGATGCAGCGAGCGCGAGAGCAGATGGCTGACCGACCTCTGCTGCTGTTGGATACTCCCGGCAGCTGTCCAGGCGACCGCTCCTCGATACGTCAGCTAGGCGTCTTCCTGGCCGAAGCAGAAGTGGATGACGTGCTGTTGGTACTGAATGCCAGTTCCAGCATTGACAACATGCGCGAGTCGGTCGAGGGCTTCGGGCTGCTCGGTATCACCTCGCTGGTGCTGACCAAGTTTGACGAGGCCCGGCGACTGGGCCAGCTGTTGCCGATGCTGGAAGAGAGCTACCTGCCTGTGGGTTATGTGACGGACGGGCAGGGGATTCCCCAGGACCTGCAAGCCGCTGAACCAGGCTGGCTGGCTGCCCGCCTGCTCGCTTATCCGCCCGCCCTTGACCAGCCCCCAGCGGATCACTGCACGGCTGAGTCCTGACAATTCACGCTCCTGCAACTCGATCAGAACCTCACTACACACCCTGACAAACTTTCAATAACTCATATCTCGCCGGCCCCGGGTGGCCACACCAAATGGAGGAAAACTAGATGTCCGTGGGATCCCAACAAAAGACTGCAGTTGCAACGAACCAATCGCAGGCCAGCCAGGCTGAGCAGGGCATCCGCAAACTGTGGATCGAATTCAAGCAGGATACGAACAATCAAGAGCTCCGCAATCAGCTGATGGAACACTACCTGCCACTTGTGCGCTACAGCGCCGAGCGACTCTGGTCGCGGCTGCCTGATGGAGTTGAGCTGGATGACCTGATCTCAGCAGGGGTGTTCGGATTGATGGATGCGATCGATGCCTTTGATCTGCAGCGTGGAGTCAAGTTTGAAACCTACTGCTCAACCCGCGTGCGCGGTGCCATGCTGGATGAACTACGCAGCATGGACTGGGTTCCCCGTCTGGTTCGCTCCAAGGCGACCAAGCTCAAGACGGCCAGTGCAAGCCTGGTAACGAAACTGGGGCGGCAGCCGAATGAGAATGAACTGGCTGACCAGATGAGGCTCTCCAAGGGAGAGCTGGAGCAAATGATCCGGGATGCCAACGCGATCAACCTGGTCAGCCTCGACAAGCGGAAGTGGCGGGATGATGGCTACAAGGAAGTTCGCGAGATTGATGTAATCGAGAACAAGCGAAGCGTCAGCCCGGTGCAGCGTGAACACAAAAACGACTTGATTCGGCTGGTCACCAAGGGACTCAATCGGAATGAACGGCTGATTCTGATCCTTTACTACTACGAGCAAATGACGATGAAGGAAATTGGCAATACACTTTCGCTCAGTGAAAGCCGGGTCAGCCAGATGCATAGCAGTATTGTGCGTCGGTTGAAGACGCAATTGACAGAACGTCGGACTGAATTTGCAGCCTGATCCGCCTGCATTTCCGCTCAAACATCGAATGGCGTGCTTGACAAATGCCTCCTTCACTTGCGATAAATGGTGGCATACACATCTTTTTGGTGCTTCCTGCCTTCCGGCGGCACCTACCAGTTCTTTGGCCAGCATGGTGGCGGGCCGTGAATGCACGAGAGCCGTGCAACGTTTTCATTCAAGCTCTTATTCTGTGTCGTCAAGCGACTTTTTTTGCATATCCGCTGTCTCCACAACAGCATTTCTCGCTTGATCTCGCTCCACCACCCGCTTCTCACTAATAGCTCGACCAGTTTACTATCGATCGTGTCGATAGTGAGTTGAGGTATACCTCTTGTACTTTTTTGGAGTATATGGATATGACAGTTTCTAGGAAAAGACGTGGTTTCACCCTCGTCGAACTGCTGGTGGTGATTGCCATCATCGGTA